>OHQH01000504.1_pt1 | contig 23868 bp, 19 predicted proteins | sample 1577891 | NCBI WGS metagenome assembly OHQH01 (sample SAMEA3879601, study PRJEB24766) | human gut metagenome | biome: human-associated habitat; feature: feces | place: USA | collected 1985/1987
ATAAATAACTATTTAGAAAGGCAAATTAAGGAAAATTTTCCTTATCAACCAACTTCGGAGCAGGAAATTGCAATAAAATCTTTGTCGGAGTTCTTGCTGTCATCCTGTAACGAGGCGGTTTTTCTGCTTCGTGGTTATGCCGGAACGGGGAAAACGTCATTAGTCGGCGCTTTGGTCAGGACATTGGACCAGTTGCAACAAAAGTCAATATTGCTGGCTCCGACGGGACGGGCGGCGAAAGTTTTTTCTGCTTATGCGGGGCATCCGGCGTTTACAATTCATAAAAAAATTTATAGACAGCAATCATTCTCTAATGAAACAAGTAATTTCTCGGTGAACGATAATTTGACAACTCATACTTTGTATATCGTGGATGAGGCATCCATGATTTCCAATGACGGGTTGGCGGGTTCGTCATTCGGTACGGGACGTTTGTTGGATGATTTGGTGCAGTTTGTCTATTCCGGCGTGGGATGTCGTCTTCTGTTGATGGGCGATACGGCACAGCTTCCGCCGGTGGGTGAGGAGCAAAGTCCGGCTCTTTTTGCTGATGCCCTGAAAGGATATGGGCTGGAAGTACAGGAGGTGGATTTGACACAGGTGGTCCGTCAGGAACGGCAATCGGGTATTCTGTGGAACGCCACCCGTTTGAGGCAGCTCATAGCCGAAGATGAATGCGGGGCGTTGCCGAGGATAAAAGTAACGGGATTTGCGGATATTAAAGTATTGCCGGGGAATGAATTGATAGATGCGCTTGAAGCATGTTACGATCATGACGGGTTGGATGAAACGATTGTGGTGTGCCGCTCCAACAAGCGGACAAATATTTATAATAATGGTATTCGAGCCCAGATTCTTTGGAGGGAGGACGAACTGAATACGGGAGACTTGCTGATGGTTGCGAAAAATAATTATTTTTGGACGGAACAGCTTCAAGCGGACATGCTGCGTAATGGAGAGAGGAAAGAAGTGGTGGCACAAATTCCCGACTTCATAGCCAATGGAGAAACTGCCGTAGTACGTCGTGTACGCCGTACGCGTGAACTATATGGTTTTCGCTTTGCGGATGTAACGCTGGCTTTTCCTGATTATAATGATCTTGAGTTGGAGGTGAATCTTCTGTTGGATACTTTGCACAGCGATGCGCCTGCTTTACCCAAAGCGGATAATGACCGCCTTTTTTATACTGTCCTCGAAGATTACGCCGATATTACGATGAAGCGCGAAAGAATGAAGAAGATGAAAGCCGATCCTTATTACAATGCTTTACAGGTGAAGTATGCCTATGCCGTAACTTGCCATAAGGCGCAGGGGGGACAGTGGAAGAATGTCTTTCTTGACCAGGGGTATATGACGGACGAATATCTGACACCGGATTATTTCCGTTGGCTGTACACTGCTTTTACGCGTGCTACGGGTACGTTGTATCTGGTAAATTATCCGACTGAACAAATTATTTAAACACTTGATGCAGTATTTGCCTCACTGTAAGCATTTTCTAAATATGAAACAGCTAAAATCAAAGACAATGCACTCTCTCCTGTCGCATTGCCCGAAGGCTGCAAAGTATATCAGGCAGAGCAGTGGATGTATACACGATGATATGATTTTTGTCAAGAGTAGATTTATGAAAGTTTAATGTACGGGAGGCTTCGGCTTCCCGTTTTTGCTTTCCAAACAGATGGTCTGTTTGAGTAGAACACATCATCTGTTTGCCTTAAATGCATCATGTGTTAACTCTGAATACATCATCCGTAATCTTGCACTTTAGCATCCTAAACCTCAATGCTAATTGCCAAAATCTTAGGGGCTTTCATTGCAAATTCCAGACATTTAGCCTGTTAAGGTGAGGCATTTGGGGAGCAAACATGCGCCGTTTGCCCTGCAAACGCACGTCATTTCAAATAGGGAAGAGTTATGGGAAAATAAAAACGGAGAAGCAATGCCTCTCCGTTCATTCTAATTTAAAATTGAAGTATCTAAAAATTGACGATACAAATATACAACATCCCGGAGGCGATGTCAAGTGTTCGGGCAATTATTTTGCAGGTCTTCTAAAGAGAATCTTTTGCGATCTGTTTGGATAATCTGCATATTTTCTGGCAGTCTATTTAAAGTTGTCATGTTTGTGTCTGAGCAAAGGCTTTAATTCTTCTATGATAAAGGAGGTGTATTTATCTACCCCTTGACGATTCATGTGATAATAAGTATCATACGCATATTCGTCACTTAATACGTGCACCTTCGGTGTTACTAAAAAAGGGCATCCTTCCTTTTGGAGAAACTCTTCAACCTCCGACATCTTTTTCTTATTTTCATGATAACCTTTTTCTACATAGATGGGTGGAATGACATATACAGAGCATGTCTTTTGAAGAGTCTTAATCTTACTGGTGAAATATTTACCAAACTGTTCATCCAATCTTTCGTTGATAGGTTGGGCATTACCGGTTCCGGGGCTTTCTAACGTCCAATGTTGTGTCTCGTCTCCGTATTCATTAAATCCTGAAACACTGTAATCTTTGGGACTTCTGATTTTGGGCATTAAAGAACATTCTTTTGCTAATTGTGGAATTCCGGCTATTAGAATTGTCCATTGCCTTATATCCAGTAGGTTAATTTTTTCCCAATGTGTAACTGCCATAAGGGGCGTGAGGGTTACGGATTCTCCATAAGCTATTGTATAGAAGTGTTCGTATTCCGGAGCGAATACAATAATGTCACCTTTTCTTGCATAGGTGGATATGTCATCAATCATATATTTCAGTCCGATGCCGGCATGAAGTCCATAGTTAATCACATTGATATTTAACGAGTCTTTTATTCGTTGACTGTCTAACCCGAAAGCTAAATTGCTGCCTCCGACAAAGATGATTCGGGGAGAAGGCGTGTCTTCCAGCAGTTGGCATTTCTTGTTATAGGCTTGTAAATACCCGTCTTGTTCCATAGGAAGCATTGTTATTGCCAGTATTAAGGTGATAAGGATTCCTGCTATTAGGAGGATATTGTTTATAAATTTTTTCATGACCTTAGAATTGAAAATAAATGAATTCCGCTTGTGTACCTGCAAAAACTAAAGTGAAGAGCGCTAATAAAATATATATTCCCCAGCGTATACCGCGATATTTAAGTATACCGGTTTCTTCGATTTGCAGCGCATGTTGTTTATCCCGTTGCAGCCATTCCACTATCAAGAGTACAAAAGTATAGAGTAATGCTTTTTTGCCGTATTGCAAATGTAAGTCCAGCAAACTTGGTGAACACATTCTGCTAAGATAGTCCCATGCTTGCCTGATGTTTTCTGCCCGGAAAATAATCCAGCCAATCAGTACAAGCAGGAAGGTGAAAAGTATTTGGACGAATTCTTTCATGGAAGGTAATAATCGCCCCGCCGCTACATTATTTGTGTGTTTTCTGTTCTTTCCCAAAAGCATCAGTGGAAAGAACAGTAGCGCATGATAAACGCCCCACATAATGAATGTCCAGTTTGCCCCGTGCCACAAACCGCTGACGAGAAAGATAATCAGCGTATTCCTCATGACCTTCCAACGTGCGCATCGGCTGCCGCCGAGAGGTATGTAAATGTAGTCGCGAAACCATGTGGTCAGCGATATATGCCAACGGCGCCAGAACTCGGCAATGTCGCGTGAGAAATAAGGAAAGCTGAAGTTACGCATCAGGTTGATACCGAACAGGCGCGCCGTACCGATAGCGATGTCCGAGTAACCGGAAAAGTCTCCATAAATCTGAAGTGTGAAGAGGAAGCCGCCCATTAATAGCGTAAAGCCGGACTGGTCGGTATAGTTCCCCCAGATTAAGTTAACAGCGGTAGCACAGTTGTCCGCCACTACCATCTTCTTGAAGAATCCCCAAAGTATCTGTCGGCAACCATCCACGGCTTGCGCATAGTTGAAAGTATGCGACTTGTAGAACTGTGGCAACAGGTTGGTGGCGCGTTCTATCGGCCCTGCTACCAACTGTGGAAAGAAGCTGATGTAGGCAAAAAAGGCAATGATATCTTTGCAAACCGGTAATTTCTTTTGGTAAACGTCAATACTGTAGCTCAATGCCTGAAAGGTGTAGAAACTGATACCTACGGGCAAGAGGATGTCAAGTGTTACCCAGTCTATCTGCCAACCTATGTTACCGAACAGGGCGGCGAAGTTTTCCGCAAAGAAGTTATAGTATTTGAATACGCCGAGAATGGAAAGATTTAGTACGATGTTGATAGCGCTAAGGGCTTTCTGCCGCTTCTGTTGTCCTTCGTACCGGGCAATGAGTCGTCCGCTGACATAACTGAATAGCGTGGTGAGGGCGATAAGTATCAGGAAGCGCCAGTCCCACCAACCATAGAACACATAACTGGCAACGACCAAAAAAAGGTTTTGCCACTTCAACCGTTTAAATACAAACCAATAGAGCAGGAAGACTATCGGCAAGAAAAGCAGGAACTCAAAAGAATTGAATAACATGATTCTTAATATGCCTATAAGTCTTCAAAGTGGGCGGTGCTGATTAATATGAGAAGAGCGTGAGACTTGTTCTACTCATTGAAATCGGGCGTCTGGAAAGCCTCAAGAGAATGAGTGAAGAAACAATATTCCCACGCTGTAGTATGATGAACAAGATACAGTATGGACTGTTCTCGTACATATACAAACAGAATGAGCGTTACATTGTCTTCATCCCCTCTTTCAAAATTTTCCAGACTTTGATTTCAGGATAAAGCAGAAAACGCTTTCTACTGTCCGGCAATTTCTCCTGTCGGACGCTGCAAAGTTACGCTTTCTTTTTACAATATAACGCTCAGTGAGAATATTATTCCTGCAAGAATATTAAAATATTTCTCTTTAGGCTGATAAAAATGTTTTAATACTGATGCCGTTTCATTAAAAGTGGGGATGCTATTAAAAAGACTCCGCTTTTAACTTTTCAGCTAAAAGCGGAGTCTTTTATTTATGATATAAGTTTTAAAGTCCTGCCAATTCTATTACTTTATCTACCGCTGCACTCAACCCGTCAGGATTTTTACCGCCGGCAGTTGCGAAATGCGGCTGGCCGCCGCCGCCACCTTGAATCAGCTTGGCGGCTTCTTTCACAAGATTGCCTGCTTTTAGACCGCCGGCTACAAGGTTGTCACTTAGCATTACTGTCAGCATCGGTTTTCCTTCGAATACTGTTCCTGCAACGAAGAAGAGGTTTTCTGTGATTTCTCCGCGGAGCTGGAAAGCGATATTCTTGATTGCGTCGGCGGGTATCATGGCTGCACAGAACTTGATAACTTTCACACCGTTTATTTCCTGAATATTTTGCAGAAGTTTTTCCTTCAGTTGCGCTTCTTTCTCTTTCATGAAGTCTTCCACCTGTTTCTTCAAACCGGCATTTTCTTCGATATACTTGCGGATTGCACCGGACAAGTCGGGAGCATTGTTGAAGAGTGCTTTCAAATCGCGCATTGTATCCTGGAATGTATCAAGCATTTCTTCTACGCGGGCTCCGGTATAGGCTTCGATACGGCGGACACCGGCGGCAACGGAACTTTCGGATACAATTTTCATCATCCCGATGTTTCCGGTAGCGGCAACGTGGGTACCTCCACAGAATTCAATGGATGAGCCAAACTGGATAACACGTACGTGGTCACCATATTTCTCGCCGAACAACGCAATAGCTCCCAATTCTTTAGCTTCTTCAATGGGTATATTGCGATATTCTTTCAAAGGAATATTGGCGCGTATCTTGGCATTTACAATGTGTTCTACCTGACGAATCTCCTCATCTGTTACTTTCTGGAAATGAGAGAAGTCGAAACGCAGAGAGTCCGAATTCACTAAAGAGCCTTTCTGTTCAACATGGTCGCCCAACACTTCGCGTAATGCAGCGTCCAACAAGTGGGTGGCAGAATGGTTGGCGGCGCAAGCTGCACGCTTGTCGGTATCCACGCAAGCCATCATCGGAGCTTCCAGATGTTCGGGCAGCTTCTTGGTGATATGGATAGGAAGGTTGTTCTCCTTTTTTGTATCAATAACTTCAATCGTTTCAAATTCGTTCACCAGCACGCCGGTATCGCCTACCTGACCGCCGCTTTCGGCATAGAACGGGGTCTTGTCCAGTACAATCTGGTACAATGTTTGGTTTTTCTGCTTAATCTGCCGGTAACGCAGGATGGATGTTTCGTATTCCGTATAGTCATAGCCTACGAATTCGGTTGTGCCTTCTTGCAGCGTAATCCAGTCGCCGGTTTCAACAGCGGCGGCGTTGCGTGCGCGCTGTTTTTGCTGTTGCATTTCTGCGTCAAACTCTTTGATGTCGGCCGTCATGCCGTTTTCGCGGAGAATCAGTTCCGTAAGGTCGAGTGGAAAGCCAAAAGTATCATAAAGCGTAAAGGCGTCCTTGCCGCTGATTTCGGTCTTTCCGGCTGCTTTGGCATCTGCCATGGTCTTATCCAACAAACGAATACCGGTCTCCAAAGTGCGGAGGAAGGAATCTTCTTCTTCCTTGATGACTTTGGCTATCAACTCTTTCTGTACATTCAGTTCGGGATACGCACCGCCCATATTCTCAATCAGTACAGGTAATAATTTGTACATGAATGCCTGCTTCTGTCCGAGGAACGTATAGCCGTAGCGTACTGCACGACGAAGAATACGTCGTATTACGTAACCTGCCTTGGCATTACTTGGCAATTGGCCGTCTGTGATAGAGAAAGCGATTGTACGGATGTGGTCGGCAATCACACGCATGGCAATGTCCTGTTGCTCGTTTACACCGTATGTAGTTCCTGCCATGTCTCCGATAGCCTTCAATATAGGCTGGAAGACATCGGTATCATAGTTGGAGGTTTTGCCTTGCAGAGTGCGCACCAGACGTTCAAAGCCCATACCCGTATCAATTACTTTGGCGGGAAGCCCTTCGAGGCTGCCGTCTGCCTTGCGGTTGAACTGCATGAATACGAGGTTCCAGATTTCGATAACCTGCGGGTGGTCTTTGTTTACGAGTTGCGAACCGGGAACTTTGGCTTTTTCTTCTTCCGAACGTGAATCCACATGAATTTCGGAGCAGGGGCCACAAGGACCTGTATCGCCCATTTCCCAGAAGTTGTCGTGTTTGTTTCCGTTGAGGATATGGTCTTTCGGCAGGAACTGTTCCCAGTATGAGGCTGCTTCATTGTCACGTTCCAAGCCTTCTTCGGGACTACCTTCGAAGACGGTGGCATAGAGATCTTTCGGATCCAGCTTCAATACGTCTACCAGATATTCCCATGCCCAAGAGATAGCTTCTTTCTTGAAGTAATCACCGAACGACCAGTTGCCCAGCATCTCGAACATTGTGTGGTGATAGGTATCATGGCCTACTTCTTCCAAGTCATTATGTTTTCCGCTGACGCGAAGACACTTCTGTGAATCCGCCACTCTTTTATATTTCGCCGGGTGGTTACCCAAAATAATATCTTTAAACTGGTTCATACCCGCGTTGGTAAACATCAGCGTGGGGTCATCTTTAATCACCATGGGAGCCGAAGGCACAATCTGGTGACCTTTACTTTCGAAAAAACTCTTGAACGAGTCTCTGATTTCATTTGCAGTCAACATACTTCTTATTTCTGATTTATGATTTCTGAATTTACAGCTTGTGATTTATGACTTACACATTCTATGATTTATCTCTTCTATAAATCATAAATCATAAATCATAAATCTTATAATTCTTGAAAAAACAGTGCAAAGATAGCTTGTTTTTCGTATTTTTGCCGCATTGATAATGAAATATTTACTCCCGATGCGCAAAGTTTACTACATTTATAATCCGCGGACACAGACTTATGACCGAATTTATCCAACCGTCCGGCAACGTGCGTTGAGCATATTACGCCGGTTATTTTTTGGCATGGGACTGGGAGCTGGCAGTTTCATCGTATTATTGCTGATTTTCGGTTCGCCCTCCGAGAAGGAGTTGCGGAAAGAAAACAGCCAGCTTAAGGCACAATATAATGTACTCTCGCGGAGAATGGACGAGGCTATGGGGGTGTTGCAGGATGTGCAGCAACGTGACGATAATTTGTATCGGGTCATTTTTCAGGCCGATCCGGTGCCTTCGGCTATTCGTAAGGCGGGATATGGCGGCACAAACCGTTATGAGCATTTAATGGATATGGCGAATTCCGATTTGGTAGTGAACACTACGCAGAAAATGGATATGCTCACGAAACAGCTTTATATTCAGTCACGTTCGTTTGACGATGTGGTGGAGATGTGCAAGAATCATGATGAGATGTTGCGTTGCATACCTGCCATCCAACCTATTTCGAATAAGGATTTGCGTAAGACCGCTTCCGGTTACGGAACACGTATTGATCCTATTTACGGGACTACCAAGTTTCATGCAGGCATGGACTTTTCGGCGCATCCGGGTACGGAAGTTTACGCAACCGGTGACGGTACGGTGGTGAAAATGGGGTGGGAAACCGGTTACGGAAATCTTATCATCGTGGATCATGGCTTTGGCTATCAGACATGGTATGCCCACCTGCAAGGGTTCCGCACCAAGCTCGGTAAACGGGTAGTGCGGGGTGAAGTGATAGGCGAAGTGGGGAGTACCGGAAAAAGCACAGGCCCGCATCTTCATTACGAGGTGCATGTAAAGGGGCAGGTGGTGAATCCCGTAAACTATTACTTTATGGATTTGAGCGCTGAAGACTATGACCGTATGATACAGCTTGCGGCTAATCATGGTAAGGTGCTTGATTGATGGATTATAAACGACTAATTGATAGGTTGCCATGCAGAACACCGATAAAGAACTGAAATTGTATTACTCCATTAGTGAGGTTGCCGGAATGTTTGATGTCAACGAATCTCTGCTCCGTTTTTGGGAGAAAGAGTTTCCGCAACTCCGGCCCAAGAAGGGGGGGCGTGGCATACGCCAGTACCGTAAGGAAGATATTGAGACGGTGAAGCTGATTTATCATCTGGTCAAAGAGCGCGGAATGACATTGCCCGGTGCGCGTCAGCGCATGAAGGACAATAAAGAAGCCACTCTCCGGAACTTTGAAATCGTAGAACGGTTGAGAAGCATTCGTGAAGAGCTTATCGGCATGAAGGAAGCTCTCGATGCCTTTACTTATGAAGATGTAGAGGCATTGAAAGAGAACCTGATGAAAGAGCACCCATAAAGAACTACCCTTCTATTCTCGTCACTTGCTTGATGTTCTGTATCAGCTTCAGGTTGTTGCAGATGCTGCGTACATCGTCTACGTCATGTACGTAGAGTTGTATCTTACCTTCAAATATACCGTCAGTGGTTTCGATGGTCAGTTTACGGATGTTCACGTTCAGCTGGCGGGAGATGACTTGCGTCACTTCATTCAGCAATCCCATGCTGTCAATACCTTTCAAATAGATAGTTACAAGGAATGAAAGCTCTTTGTGAGTGTCCCATTCGGTTGCGATGATGCGGTTGCCGTAACTGCTTTTGAGACGTGCGGCTACCGGGCATTGGCGTTTATGGATAATCACCCGGTTCTGTTCGTCGATGTACCCCAGCACATCGTCACCGGGAATGGGATGACAGCAATCCGCCATGATATAGTTCTTTTGGATGGTTTCTTCCGTCAGTTTCAATATCTGCTTGGTATTGATTTTCTCTTGCGGGGCTTTTTCTTCGGGTTGTTCCTTGGCATCCTTGCTGTCTTTGTTGCCGAAAGAGAAAGTCAGGAACTTCTTCCAGTTGGTGCTCTGTTTCTCCTTGAATGCATTTTTATCCGCATCGCCCAATACGAGCTTCTTGCTGCCGACGGCGACGAGCAGTTCGTCTCGGGTATGGAAATTGTGCAGACGGGTGAGCTTGTCCAATGCTCCGTCGTCCATGCGTATATCTTCATTCTTGAAGAATTCGGAAAGGATTGTTTCACCTTGCTTTTGATTGGCTTTGGCTTCCTTGCGCAGGATAGATGCGATTTTGGCACGTGCGCGTGCAGTGGTGGCATACACTTCCCATTCCGGTTGTACGCGTTGTGATTTGGAAGTCAGAATTTCTACCTGGTCACCGCTCTGCAGTTTGTGGCTGAGAGGTACGAGTTTGTGGTTCACTTTGGCGCCGATGCAGTGGCTGCCGATGTCTGTGTGCAGGGAGAAAGCAAAATCCAGCGCTGTCGAATTCTGCGGCATGGTCTTGATTTCACCTTTCGGGGTAAACACAAATATTTCCGATGCGAACAGGTTCAGTTTGATAGTGTCCAGAAAATCAATGGCATCCGGTTGGGGGTCATCGAGTATTTCCTTGATAGTGCGCAACCATTTCTCCAATTCTCCTTCATCTTCGCTGCCGCCGCCTTCTTTGTATTTCCAGTGGGCGGCAAACCCTTGTTCGGCAACGTCGTTCATGCGTTCGCTGCGGATCTGGACTTCAATCCATTGTCCGTTGTTGCCCATGAGGGTAACGTGCAGGGCTTGGTAACCGTTGGCTTTCGGATGGCTCACCCAGTCACGCAGGCGGTCGGGATGAGGTTTGTATATTTTGGATATGGATACGTAGATGTTGAAGCAGTCGTTCAGTTCTTCCTCCATGTTGCGAGGCTCGAAGATGATGCGTACGGCAAGCAGGTCATAGATTTCCTCGAACGGCACATGCTTGGTTTGCATCTTGTTCCAGATGGAGTAAATGGATTTGACGCGGGCAAGAATGCGGTATTTCAATCCCATTTTGTCCAGTTGGGCGCGTATCGGGGTGGTGAACTCTTTGAATACTTTGTCGCGCTCTACGGCTGTCGCTGCAAGTTTTTCTTCTATTTCGCGGTATTCTTCCGGATGTTCGTACCGGAAACTCAGGTTTTCCAGTTCCGTCTTTATCTTGTATAGCCCCAACCGGTTGGCAAGCGGCGCATAAATGTATAATGTCTCACCGGCTATTTTGAACTGCTTGTTGGGAAGCATGGAGCCGAGGGTGCGCATATTGTGCAGTCGGTCAGCTATTTTGATAAGGATAACGCGGATATCGTCGGACATGGTGAGCAGTAACTTCTTGAAGTTTTCTGCTTGTGCCGAGGCGCGGTCGCCGAAGATGCCGCCTGATATTTTGGTCAGCCCGTCCACAATCTGTGCTATTTTGGGGCCGAAGATATTTTCAATGTCTTCAACGGTGTAGTCGGTATCTTCCACCACGTCGTGCAAAAGGGCTGAACAGATAGAGGTGGATCCGAGACCTATTTCGTTGCAGACAATCTTTGCGACGGCGATAGGGTGCATGATGTAAGGTTCACCCGAACGGCGTTTGATTCCCTTGTGTGCCTGATTGGCGAAATTGAATGCTTTGGTTATTATTTCGACGCGCTTGCGATGCTTGGTTGCCAAATAATCGTTCAACAGTTCCTGGAATGCCTGTTCAATCATTTCTTCTTCGGCTTTCTCTTTCTCCTTCTGGCTTACATTCTCTTCCATATACCGTTCTCCTTTTTTCTTCACTTTTTGCAAAAATAAGCAATTTTCAACACCGGGCAAGTATTTATGTCTTTATTTGTAAATCTTCAGTCGCTTTCCTGCATTAATTCTGGTGCTGCTCATGCCATTCCAGTTTTTTATCTGGTTGACGGTCACGCCGTATTTGCGTGCGATGGTCGACAGGGTTTCTCCGCTGCGTATTTTGTGATAGATTACTTCTCCTTGTGGGGAACTTTTCCCTTTGCTGCTGCGCGCTGTGCTGCGGGTGTTTGCAACGGATACGGTCCGGCGGTTTTTGAACAGTTCTGCGCTGCGGTGGGCATAGATCGTGTCTTGGCTGTCAATAAAAGTACTGATATAGTTTATCGGCAGGCGGAGTGTACGGGGCTTGCTGTCACCCGGAACGATATTTCTTTTGTACTGGGGGTTCAGGCTTTTGATTTCATCCATGTTGATGCCGCAGACATCGGCTATTTGCTCAAAATGCAGGTTACGGTTCACTTGTATGGTGTCTGTCGCGTCCGGAATATTGGTTTCCATGGGACAGATGTTGTGTTTGCAGTAGTAAGTCATTACGTAGTTGGCGGCAATGAAGGCGGGTACGTATCCTCGTGTTTCTTTGGGCAGATAATTATAGATTTCCCAATAGTCCGTTTTGCCGCCTGCACGTCGAATGGCTTTGTTGATTGTTCCCGGGCCGCAGTTGTAGGCGGCAATCACCAGGTTCCAGTCTTGGTAGATGGCATACATGTCTTTGAGATAACGTGCGGCGGCCCAGGTAGCTTTAATCGGGTCGCGGCGTTCGTCCACCAGACTGTTGCTTTCCAGTCCGTATATTTTGCCTGTATTAAGCATGAACTGCCATAGTCCGGAAGCGCCTGCGCGGGATACGGCGGAGGGATTGAGGGCCGACTCGATAATAGGCAGATATTTCAGCTCCAATGGCAAGCCGTATGTGTCGAGGGCTTCTTCAAAAATGGGCATGTAGAAGTTGCAGGCGCTCAGCATGAAAGCCACCTGATTGCGGAGGCGTCCGGTGTACATGTCGATGAATTTGCGTACAATCTCGTTGTACGGCATTTCCATGACGGTCGGCATGCGTGAGAGCCGGTCGATGTATATGGAGTCGCTGAACTCAGGATTTACGATAGAGGTACTGCAATCCTTTCCCAAATCGATATAGTTTTTGGCTTTCCAGTCGTTGAGCAGACTGTCTACGGGGTAGGTCATGCTTTTGGGCAAGTCGATAACTTCCCGGCGTTCCGTCCCGTTGTCGTGAATGATTACGTCTACGCTTTCCTGGGCATGTGCCTGTGGAACTGCGAGCAATATGCTGAACAGAAGTGAGGAACCTATGATTATTTTTCTCATGTATGCGGGTTTATTTGTCATGGATAAATCTGTTTTATTTGTTTCTTTAAAATCTGAAGCTGCATTGCAATCCAACGGAGCGGTTGGAAGAATTGCTTGTTTGGGTATTGATGACGGCGGGCTCTACCTTCATGCTGAGGTCGGGGGTTATGTCGAAATTGGATAATTCGGCATCCACATAAGCGTCTATGACAGACAGCAGGTAGACTCCGATGAAAGCGAAGATACTTAGGTCGCGGTATCTGCGGTAAGTGTCTTTTCGCTTGCGCAGCAATTCTTTCAATTGGGTTTCGGAGATTGTATATCCGGGCGGCAACAGGTCGGTGATGCTGCTGGACTGCATATTGCCGTTCATTGCGTCTTTATAGGCGGTAGAGTAGTCCTTGTACATTTTGCTGTTCCATGTCAGGGCATAGGCGCAACCGGCAAATCCGCCGTAGAAGATGGGCAGTTTCCAGTATTTCCGGTTGTAGATTTGTCCTCCTCCGGGGATCACAAGCGCCAGCCAGGTTGCTTTCGTGGGGTTGGGAATCCACATCTTCCTGTTTATCTCTTTATGCAGACTGTCGGTCGGCACTTCCTGTTCCTGCAGGGTGGGGGAAGAGGTCATTTCCAGCAATTTTTTCTTATTTTCGGCTGCAATGCTGTCGGCGGTGGTAATGCTGTCGGCGGGCGTAACAGCCTGATGCGGCATTGGTTTGTCCGTTGCCGGAGTCAGACTGTCGGCTTGCATCTGCACAGCCTTCCGCAGGGTATGGAGGGAGTCTGCCTGCAGCCTGTGTATCCTTTTGGAAGCGGCGCGCGGGCGGCTCTGACCATACATAGCAATCCCTGCCGTCTGTATGAAGCAGAGCAGCAGGGCGATACTGATTTGGTATATTTTTCTTCTTTTCGTCATTTATTTTTTCAGCGTATCAAGGATGCCGATGATACGTTCCAATTCTTCTTCGTTACTGAACGGGATACTGATTTTACCTTTGCCTTTCTCGGAGCAGGTCAGTTGCACTTTGGCGCTGAAGAAGCTGGAAAGTTGCTGCTTCAGCATGTTGAACTCTTCGGGCAGTTTGGAGCGTTTGGGCGCGATTTTTCGGCCGCCGCTTTTTATGGTTTCGCCTTCATTCAGGGACTTTACTATTTCCTCTACTTTGCGGACGGAATAGCCATGCTCCAGTATCTCTTCAAAAATCTTCACTTGCAGTTTGGGGTCGCCCAGCGTTATCAGGGCGCGGGCATGTCCCATGTCTATCTGTTTGTTCTGCAGGCCCATTTGGATGGGAGCCGGCAGTTTCAGCAGACGCAGGTAATTGGCGATGGTGGTGCGTTTCTTTCCTACGCGTTCGCTGAGGCGTTCTTGGGTGAGGCCGTATTCTTCCAGCAGGTGCTGATAGGCGAGCGCTATTTCTACGGAGTTCAGGTCTTCGCGCTGTATGTTTTCGATGAGTGCCATTTCCATGACATTCTCATCGTCAGCCGTACGGATGTAGGCAGGGATGCTTGTCAGCCCGGCTATTTGTGAGGCGCGGAAGCGACGTTCGCCGGCAATGATCTGATACTCATCGTCGGATAGCTTGCGCAGGGTGATGGGTTGGATGATACCAATTTCTGCAATAGACTCGGCAAGCTCCTGCAACGCTGTTGGGTCGAATTCGCGACGGGGCTGGTTAGGATTGACGGCAATCTTCGACAATTCTATTTCATTGATAGAAGAAGAGCCTTCGGTCTGCACCTCATCCATAGAGAGCAGGGCATCCAGCCCGCGTCCAAGTGCATTTCTTTTCTGTGCCATCTATTTCTTTACTGTTTTACGGTTATTACATTTGCCATGCGGGATATTACTTCTCGTTGTGGCTGATTAACTCTTTGGCCAGTGCGATGTGGTTTTTGGCTCCGGTGGAGTCCGCATCGTACAGGATTGTGGGAAGCCCGTAGCTGGGTGCTTCGCTCAGCTTTACATTGCGCTGGATGATGGTGCTGAATACCAGTTCCTGGAAATGGCGCTTCACCTCATCGTAAATCTGGTTGGCCTGGCGCAGGCGCGAGTCGTACATCGTCAGGAGGAAGCCTTCGATTTCGAGTGCGGGGTTCAGCTTGGACTTGATGATTTTAATGGTGTTCAGCAGTTTGCTGATACCTTCCAAAGCAAAGTATTCGGCTTGTACCGGGATGATGACCGAGTCGGCTGCCGTAAGCGCATTGATTGTGATCAACCCTAACGACGGAGAGCAATCTATCAAGATATAGTCAAACTCTTCTTTCAGCGGGGCGAGCACTTCCTTCAGTATCTTTTCCCGGTTCTTGAGATTGAGCATTTCTATTTCGGCACCTACCAGATTGATGTGGGAGGAAATAACTTTCAATGTATCAATCTCTGTGTCGTGAATGGCATCCCGCACATTGGCGCGGTCTATAATACACTCATAGATAGTACATTCTGCCTGCTTGATGTCTACGCCCAACCCGGATGAGGCATTTGCCTGGGGGTCTGCGTCTACAACAAGAACTTTCTTTTCAAGCGTGGCGAGAGAAGCTGCGAGGTTAATGGTCGTTGTTGTTTTTCCTACACCACCTTTTTGATTTGCCAAAGCAATTATTTTTCCCATAATTTCAATGTTTATTGGCAGCGAAATAAGTGATAATTCCGAATAGCACCTACTAAAAAGGAGAAAGATTGCAAAAACGGTTGAAAAGTCGCCTGTTTTGTTAATAACTCCCGGGTGGCTTATTCCGTTTTTTCAGTCTAAAAGCGTGTGCTTTAGGCTTTCTTTTCCTGATTAGTGAGCAAATATACGTATTTATCTTGAAATGAAGCAGATTTTTTGTCTCGCTTGCGGAAGATTAAGATTTCTAAAGCAATAATTGGGAGGTGGAAATTACCCTTTCACTTGGTTTATCTTAAGTAAACCGGAAGTTTAATGGGAATAAACTGATGATGGACTGTGCGTAAAAAATCCGCTTGTTGTCGGTTGATCTCTATCCCGCATGAATAAAGGGATTGAAGAATGAGGAAAGCTGCTTATTGCTGTACCAGCGCTGATACGAATTCCCACGCGAAGTATCCGCATAAGATACATTTCAGCACTGTGCCGAACAGGAAACCAAACAAAGAACCCATTCCGGACTTTAATGCCTGGCGGGTTTCCTTGCCGCCGAGAAGCTCTCCGATAAACGCTCCCAAAAACGGGCCGAGGACAATGCCCCAGGGCATGAAGAACAGTCCGATGATTGTTCCTGCAAGGCATCCGCGCGTTCCCCAGCGTGTTCCTCCGCTATATTTGCTGCCCAGCATGGGGATGAAATAGTCGAGCACCTGTAAAATGATGACGAGCAGCAACCATAGCAATAATTGGGTGGTGGAGTATTGCACCTTGTCGGTGAAATGCAACAGCAGTAATCCCGCATAAGCAACGGGAGGACCGGGTATTACGGGCAGGAAGCAGCCTGCCAGGCCGGTGAGGAGACAAAGAATACCTGTGATAATAAACAGAATGTCCATAGCGCCGATGTTTTTGGAAAAACGCCAAGTTTCTCCGTTTTGCGAGCAAAAATAATACTTATATGCTTTTACGAAGGAATTTATTGCGGGAAATCACTCTTCTTTTTCTTATTTTTGCAAAATGAAAAATGATTGTATGAACCAAATCCCCCAAATGAAACGCGTAGACTCGGTCGACGCTCTCAGAGGTTTTGCGGTAGTTGCCATTATGCTGCTGCATTTTGTGGAACATTTTATTTACGGTGTCTATCCGGAAGCGACATCCAAAACGGCAGAATTGCTCAATCAGAGTGTCTGGGACGCTCTGTTCTTCATTTTTGCCGGAAAGAGTTATACGGTTTTCGCTCTTCTTTTCGGATTCACGTTCATTGTCCAGCAGCGAAACCAAGAGGCTAAAGGCGGTGACTTCGGAGGACGTTTCGCATGGAGGCTGGTCATACTGATGTTTTTTGCCACCCTCAATGCTGCATTCTTTCCCGGAGGCGATGTGCTGCTGCTTTTTGCGATAATGGGGTTTGTTATGATTCCGTTGCGCAAACTTTCCCAAAGAAATCTTTTGCTCATTGCATCGCTGTTTTTGATTCAGCCGATTGAATTGCTGGAGTGTTTCGGCATCGACTTTATACCCACATTGCTCAATGACACCTATTATCCTACGCTGAAAACTGTTACCGATTCGGGCAACTTTTGGGACATGATTGTCGCTAATGCAGGTATAGGGCAGTTGGCAAGTCTGTTTTGGGCTGTCGATACGGGACGGTTGTTGCAGGCTCCGGGACTTTTTATTTTGGGGATGATTCTTGCGCGGGGAGATTACTTTAGTCGTGGAGCAGGTTTTTGGGTGAAGATTTTTGTGGGGAGCTTCATTGCGAGTTTTCTGTTTTATGTTGCGAAGACTTCTGCTGTGGATGCTTTGCAGATCATCCTGACGATGTGGTACAATATGGCCTTTACCGGTATGCTCGTTTCTATGTTCGTGATATTGTATCAGAACGACGTGTTTGGCAGAATGACCAACGGACTGCGTTTTTATGGGCGGATGAGTCTCACGAACTACATCAGTCAGTCAATCATCGGAAGTCTGATATTCTTTCCCTACGCCTTAGGGCTGGCATCAACGTTGGGCATTGCATGGAGCTTCGTAGTGGGTCTGGGGGTGATGTCTGCTCAAATATGGTTCTGCCGCCGGTGGCTCAGGACGCATAGGCAAGGTCCGCTTGAGGCTGTGTGGCATCGTCTCACGTGGTTGAAGTAGGGTGGCTGCGGCAAAGGCGTGGCGTCTGTACCAGCTTGGCTGTGTGGATGTTAGACAAGACAGGCTCCTCCGGGTTTTGTGCATCGGGAAAATTAGCGGGTAAAGGGTTGCCGGCTTCTTTCTTTTTCGCTAATTTTGTGAGCAATAAATTAAGTGATTGTCCGTATGAGTACCGTCGGCTGATAAATCGAGGATTTATCTCACAGCAAAGTGCATAGAGCCTCAGTGAGGGCATGATGCGGTTTCGACAGTATCCTTTTTCTTTGTAAGAAGAGAGAACACTCTGTGAGATTCTGTGTTGCCTGTGATGAAGACTTAATGGTATGAGTGCGGATAAAATCATAATAAAACAATTAGAAATATGGAAAATCAAAGGCCTTTAATATTGGTTTCCAATGATGACGGCATCATTGCGAAAGGAATTAGTGAGTTGATAAAGTTTCTCCGTCCGTTGGGCGAGATTGTGGTAATGGCGCCTGATGCACCCCGTTCGGGCAGTGCCTGTGCGCTGACTGTGACGGAGCCTATCCGCTATCAGTTGCTCCGTAAGGATGTGGGGCTGACGGTTTACAAATGTTCCGGCACGCCGACCGACTGTGTCAAACTGGCGTTTCATACAGTGCTCGACCGTAAACCCGACCTTGTTGTGGGCGGCATTAACCATGGTGACAACTCTTCTGTCAATGTGCATTATTCCGGTACAATGGGGGGCGTCATCGAAGGCTGCTTGAAAGGTGTGCCCTCTATCGGTTTTTCACTATGCAACCACGACCAAGATGCCGATTTTGAACCGGCAGGAACGTATATTCGTGAGATAGCCCGCCGGGTATTGGAAAAAGGATTGCCGCCGTTGACTTGTCTCAATGTCAACTTTCCCGATACCAAAGACCTGAAAGGGGTGAGAGTCTGCGAACAGGCCAAAGGGCAATGGATCAATGAGTGGGAGAATTTCGCCCACAGAGGAGATGCGCACTATTATTGGCTGACCGGAGAATTTGAAGATGCTGAAACCGGTAATGAAAAGAGTGACCATTGGGCACTTGAAAACGGCTATGTGGCAATCACTCCGACCACCGTAGATGTAACTGCGTATGGATTGATAGATGAATTGAAAACGTGGTTCTAAGCGGGCTGCCGTTCAGACTGTACAGGATGTTTAAACATAAGCGCGTATGAAGTATTATTTGATTGTCGGCGAGGCTTCCGGTGATTTGCATGCGTCCCACCTGATGAGCGCTTTGCAGGCGGAGGATCCGCAGGCGGAGTTCCGCTTTTTCGGCGGCGACTTAATGGCGGCGGTAGGCGGAACCTTGGTGAAGTATTATAAGGAATTGGCATATATGGGCTTCATTCCCGTCTTGCTGCACTTGCGCACTATTTTCGCCAATATGAAACGCTGTAAGGAGGATATCGTGGCTTGGCAACCGGATGTACTTATATTGGTGGACTATCCGGGCTTCAACCTGAATATAGCCAAGTTTATTCATGCTCGCACGCAAATTCCGGTATTTTATTATATCTCTCCCAAAATATGGGCATGGAAGGAGTATCGCATCAAGAACATCAAACGGGATATAGACGAGTTGTTCTCTATTCTTCCGTTTGAGGTGGAATTCTTTGAGGGCAAGCACCGGTATCCCATACATTATGTAGGTAATCCGACAATGGATGAGGTTACAGCCTTTCAGGCTGCTTGTTCGGAAACGCCGGATGAGTTCAGGCTGGCCAACGGCCTTTCTTCAAAACCTATTATCGCTTTGCTGGCGGGTAGCCGTAAACAGGAAATCAAAGATAATCTGCCGGATATGATCCGGGCGGCAGCTTCGTTCCCCGATTATCAGTTGGTGCTGGCGGGGGCTCCGGGCATTTCTCCGGAATATTACAAAGAATATGTCGGCAACTCGGATGTGAAGATAATCTTTAACCGCACTTATCCTTTACTCCGGCATGCGGAGGCTGCATTGGTCACCTCAGGTACTGCGACGCTGGAAACCGCTTTGTTCCGGGTGCCACAGGCAGTGTGCTATCATACGCCGATAGGGAAGGTGATTGCCTTTCTGAAGCGGCATGTCTTGAAAGTGAAGTACATCTCCCTGGTGAATCTCATTGCCGACCGGGAAGTTGTGAAAGAACTGGTTGCCGACACCATGACGGTGGAGCAGGTACGCGCGGAACTCCGGCGCATTCTGTATGATGGGGAATACCGCCGGCAGATGCTCTCCGGTTACGACTACATGGCGTCCCGCTTGGGCGAAGCGGGAGCACCCGGACGGGCTGCCAAAGAAATGGTGGCTTTGCTTGAGAAAAGTTTTAAAAAGTAGGATGATATTTAATTTCTTGTTAAAAGGGAAATGGCCGGTGCAGTAAATGCCCGGCTTTTGTATTTTCTATACAGAAACAAACGAAAGGACTTTGATTATGAGAAAACTACATTGGTTATTTATGGTAGTCTGCCTGGCTGTAATGCCGGCGCTGCAATCCTGTGATGACAACGACGGGTATTCAATCGGTGACTTCACCCCGCCGTTGTGGGCTACGGTGCGTGTCACCGGAAATGCTTTCTATCTGGACTGTGATGTGTGGGGAACGCTTTGGCCTGTAAATACGGATTTAGGATGGTACGAGCCTGTCGACGGAAAGCGTGTAATTACTATATTCAATCCTTTATCCGACGGGTTTGACGGATACGACCACGCTGTGAAGCTTTTGCGCCTATATGACGTATTGACTAAAGAGGTTGAAACCTTAACTCCTGAGACTGAGGAAGATTTCGGTAATGACCCTGTTGCGATATTCAAGGGAGATATCGGGATCAGTGGTGGGTATCTGAATATTGTATTCTAGCAGAACCTGCCTTCCGAAAAGAAACATCGTATCAGTCTGGTACGCTCGCAAGACGATGCGGAAGTGTACGGGGAGGATGGCTACATACATTTGGAACTCCGTTATAATAACTATGATGACCTGACCGGATTGCGCAGTCCAGGGGCGGTATCCTATAATCTGAATAGCCTGAATATTACCTCTGAAACGCAAGGTATCAAACTGAAGATTAATTCGGAAGTAAATGATGAAGTGGAGTTGGTATTTGACTTTAAGAACAGTGAGGATAATACAAAAAATATGCAAGAACTTGATTTGTCGAAGATGCAGTTGAAATAGGTATTTCTTAATAGTAAGAATGAAGGGCATAGAGGAAAGATATTCACATCAACCTCTATGCCTTTTTTATGTCTTATCCGTTTGGTGATTCTTTATTAGATCATTGATAGTATATACAAATAGAATACAGCTGCTGGAATAGCCATTAGAGCGCTGTCAAAACGGTCGAGCATCCCACCATGTCCCGGAAGAATGTTGCCGGAGTCTTTTATGCCTAATTGGCGTTTCATCAGCGATTCGGTCAGGTCTCCCCAAGTACCGAAGATAACCACAACAACGGCCAGGCCTGCCCATTGCCACATGGATATAAACGGGAAGAAGTGGGCGAAAACAAAGGATGAAGCAATGGAAAAAACTGCGCCACCTATGCTGCCTTCCCAAGACTTTTTAGGAGAGATACGCTCGAAGAGACGATGCTTGCCTATTAAAGACCCTACGCAATAGGCGCCTGTGTCGCTCAACCAGATGAACACGAAGATAGAAAGGGGCAGGATGGGATTGTAGGTTACGCTGCTCGTTTCCGGTGAGTTCTGGAAAGCAAGTACGTTCAGCAATGCGAAAGGCAAGGCCACATATAACTGGCTTAGCATGGAGTATGCCCAGTTGCCAATGGGATTTTTCTTTTTCAGATATAGCTCTGTGATCATTAAATAGAGCAACAGCCCCAAGTAGGGAAGAAATACACGCGCATCGATGGCTGATGTACAAAATCCCATGAGTGCAAGGAATAAATAGGCTCCGCCTAAAGCGGTAATCATTCTGTTGATACTGACTTCACCGCTCTTGTTTACCAAATGAGCAAATTCATGTACGCTCAATGCGGCGATGATAGTGAATAAGATTCCGAATGAGAGGGGGCTGTAAAGAATACAGCCCACCAATATGACTACAAATAATGCACCCGTAATCGCACGTTGTATAAAATTATTTTTCAAGGTGTTCTCGTTTTAATTTTTTGATTCGGTATTATCGGAGGCTTCTGTGTTACGGCTTTCTTCCTCTTTCACCTCTTTTTCTGCTTCTTCGGCTCTGGCGGCTTCTTGCTCTTCCGCTTCTTTCAGTTCTTTGGAAGTCTTGCTGGCGCTGATGATTTCTTCAGAGCGGGAAGCCCATGGGCGTTTGCCGAAAATAGCTTCCACATCTTCTGCAAAGATTACCTCTTTGTCGATCAACTGCTGGGCTAATTGGTTGTGGCCGTCTTTATTGTCGGAGAGAATTTTTTTGGCGCGTTCGTACTGTTCGTTTACCATGCGTTTCACTTCTTCATCAATCAGTTCGGCGGTCTTCTCGCTGTACGGGCGGTTGAAAGAATATTCTTCGTTATTGTAGTAACAGAGATTCGGTAACTTGTCGCTCATGCCTAGGTAGGCAATCATGCCGTATGCTTGCTTGGTTACGCGTTCCAAGTCGTTCATTGCACCGGTTGAGATTCTTCCGAGGAATAAATCCTCTGCGGCACGTCCACCCAAAGTGGCGCACATCTCATCCAACATTTGTTCCTTGGTCGTAATTTGGCGTTCTTCGGGGAGGTACCAAGCTGCACCTAAGGCGCGGCCGCGTGGAACGATTGTTACTTTAATCAGAGGATTGGCGTATTCCAATAACCAGGAAATGCTGGCGTGGCCTGCTTCGTGTATGGCGATGGAACGGCGTTCTTCTTCGGTAGTGATTTTAGTTTTCTTTTCCAAGCCGCCTACAATGCGGTCCACCGCATCCAAGAAGTCTTGCTTTTCTACAAACTTCTTTCCATGACGGGCAGCAATCAAGGCTGCTTCGTTGCACACATTGGCAATGTCGGCGCCGGAAAAACCGGGCGTTCCGCGGGCCACCACGGCCAGATTGACGTCTTTGGCAAGCGGCACTTTGCGCACATGCACCTTCAAAATTTCCTCGCGGCCTTTCACGTCGGGATTGGGCACCACCACCTGCCGGTCAAAACGTCCCGGCCGCAGAAGCGCCGGATCCAAAACGTCCGGCCGGTTGGTCGCGGCGATCAGAATAACGTTTTCGTTCTCGTCAAAACCGTCCATTTCCACCAGCAGCTGGTTTAAGGTCTGCTCGCGTTCGTCGTTGCCGCCGCCGAGTCCCGCGCCGCGATGACGTCCGACCGCATCAATTTCGTCGATAAACAGCAGACAGGGCGAGTTCTTTTTGGCCTGGGCAAACATGTCGCGCACCCGCGAAGCACCCACGCCGACAAACATCTCGACGAAATCCGAACCGGAAATCGAAAAGAACGGAACGTCGGCTTCGCCGGCCACCGCTTTGGCCAAGAGCGTCTTGCCGGTTCCCGGAGGACCGACCAGCAAAACGCCCTTCGGTATCTTGCCGCCCAAACGCTGAAATTTGCCGGGATCTTTCAAAAAGTCGATCACTTCTTCCAGCTCCTGTTTGGATTCGTCACAGCCGGCCACATCGGCAAACGTCACCTTCTTGCTGTTTTCCAAAAGCCGCGCGCGCGACTTGCCGAAACTCATTGCTTTGCTGTTGCCGGCATTGGCTTGACGCATAAAAAAGATCCAAACCCCGATCAGCAAAATCATCGGGAACCAGGAAATGACGATTCCCCAGAAAGTGTTGGCGGAAGTGTCTTCCGGCTTGGCATTGACCACCACGTTGTTTTTGCGCAGGGTTTCGATCATGGTCGGATCATACGGCGTATAAGTGTAAAACTTGCCGCCGTCGGTATAAGTTCCGTATACGTCCGGGCCGGAAACCGTCACTTCGGCAATCCTGTTGTTTTCCGCCTGATTCATAAACTCGGAAAACGGCAGTTCGCTGCCGGCGGACCTGGCCGGCGTTCCCTGTCCGGTCATGTTGGCAATCGCGGTCAGCAAAACGATCGCCACCAGCCAGAAGATTAAACTTTTCCCTATTTTCATCACATTTCCTTAATTTAATAATCAATCTTGTCTATATATAGTTTTTTTCTTCGCAAAACACAATAGACTTTCAACAATCGTCTTCCGCTGCCGTCAGCAGACGTTTCAACTTATGCGGCAAAACCGCCGTCCGGCCGCCGGACAACGCCGGCAGATCGGCTTTTCTCCCGCCGGACACCCGCTTCGCACCGGCTTCGGGAATAACCCACCAGCGTTTCATAAACGGCAGAATTTCGCAGCCGCCGAGCGTGCAGCCGGCAAACAACGGAT
>OHQH01000543.1_pt1 | contig 22604 bp, 18 predicted proteins | sample 1577891 | NCBI WGS metagenome assembly OHQH01 (sample SAMEA3879601, study PRJEB24766) | human gut metagenome | biome: human-associated habitat; feature: feces | place: USA | collected 1985/1987
ACGATTTTTTACGCGGTCTGAAGGGCATTTTATAAACAACCTTATTCTAGCACACTCTATGTTCGAATACAAATGGCAGACTTCAATCAGCCAAGTATTTTTTTCAGATCTTCCTCCGGAGTGCTGATCGGAGAAATCTGATAATTTTCTACCAGATAATTCAAAATATTCGGTGAAAGAAACGCCGGCAGAGTTGGTCCAAGATAAATATTTTTAATACCAAGGTGTAACAACGTCAGTAAAATGCAGACTGCTTTCTGCTCATACCAGGACAATACCATGGAAAGTGGAAGTTCGTTCACGTTGCAGTCAAACGCTTCTGCGAGCGCAATTGCAACCTTGATTGCACTATAAGCATCGTTACACTGTCCCATATCCATAATTCTTGGAAGTCCGCCGATGGTTCCAAGATCAAGGTCATTAAAACGGTATTTTCCACAGGCAAGCGTGAGAATGACAGAATCCTTTGGTGTCTGTTTTACAAATTCCGTATAGTAGTTTCTTCCAACTCTTGCTCCATCACAGCCACCCACTAAGAAAAAGTGGCTGATTGCTCCGGATTTCACAGCATCGATTACCTGATCTGCAACTCCTAACACGGTTCCATGTCCAAAACCGGTCATGACCGTCTTACCGCCATTGATCCCTGTCATCTCACGGTCAGCTTCATAGCCGCCAAGTTCTAATGCTTTCTCAATGACCGGGGTAAAGTCTTTTTCTTCCCCTATGTGAACCATCTCAGGATAAGAAACCACCTCTGTCGTAAATACACGGTCTGCATAGCTTGGTTTTACCGGCATCAGACAGTTTGTTGTATAAAGGATTGGTGCCGGAAGATGATCAAATTCCTTCTGCTGGTTCTGCCATGCAGTTCCAAAATTTCCTTTTAAATGCGGATATTTCTTCAATTCCGGATAAGCATGTGCCGGGAGCATCTCTCCGTGGGTGTAAATATTGATTCCTTTATCCTTTGTCTGCTCTAATAACAGTTTCAGGTCATAAAGATCATGTCCAGTGATCACAATAAATGGGCCTTTTTCTACGGACAATGGAACTGTGGTTGGTGTCGGTGTCCCAAATGTCTCCGTGTTTGCCTTATCTAAAAGTTCCATACAGATCAGATTTTTCTCTCCCACTTCGAGTACGACCGGAAGCAGAAGATCCATATCCATGTCATAACCGATCACGGATAATGCGCGGTAAAAGAAGCTGTTCACTTCGTCCGAAGTGTAGCCCAACACCATCGCATGGTAAGCGTAAGCTGCCATACCACGGATTCCAAATAAAATCAGTGATTTTAAAGAGCGGATATCCTCATTGTCATTCCACAGATTGTTCATGTCATAATCGTCTGTGTTGCCACATGGATTCTGACAGGCACTGCAATCCGGTACAATTTTATTTTTCTCTGCTTTGACTTTTGCGATCATCTCTTTTAAAGTCTCATCATTGAAATTCACATTCGTGATCGTTGTAAATAAACCTTCGATGATAATACGGTCGGTATTTTCTGTTTTGGGATTATTTCCACAGGATTTTGCAAGACCGATCAATGCTCCGGTCAGTTCATCCTGTAATTTTGCTGTATTTGCAGATTTGCCACACACACCTGCATTTCCTGTACATCCACTGCATCCCGCAGTCTGTTCACACTGAAAACAAAACATTTTCTGTTCCATATTGTGTAATCTCCTTTTTATGAAATGTTGTAATGTAAAACGCTGATATACAGGGGGCTACCCCTGCACACCAGCGCTTGTTACGAGGTATGTACAGATTGTAATAAAAACATCGTTATTTTTCTGTTGTATTTACAACGCAATATTCATTTTATGCATTATTTGATTGGTAATATTTTCTTTCTGTCCTCTGTCTCATGCACATAACCGATCAGCTTATCAGATACTCCAACCACACGTTCTGTAGCTGCATTGCACTTGCTGACTGTGCTGTCTAACTCATTCATATGCTCGATCGTGATCTGTGCACTCTCCGCATTCTGAGCTGCAAATTCTTTCAGGGAAACCGTCTCCGTCTCAATGTTATCACTGTGATTCTTTAATTCTTCCACCTCAGAGCTGATGCCTTCGATCGCACTTCCGACCTGACCGATTTCACCGTTCAATATTGTAAAGATCTCCTTTGTCTGATCGATCTTCTCATTCTGGAGGCTCACTGCCTCAGATACCTTCTCAGTGATCTCCACGCTCACATTTGCCTTATCCATAAGGTCTGCTACAAGCTGGTTAATACGCTCCGTAGATTCTCTGGACTGATCTGCCAAAGTACGGATCTGCTCTGCAACAACGGCAAACCCTCTTCCGTGTTCCCCCGCTCTGGCTGCCTCAATACTTGCATTTAATGCAAGCAGGTTGGTCTGATTGGAAATATCTGCAATAATATCGGTAACTGTCTGGATCTGCTGGGCAGAATCATTGGTAAGCTTAGACTGCTCTCTTACATTCTCGATCGCTTCCCCATTCTTCTTACTGATGTCGATCAGTTCTCCCATAATATTTTCAGCAGACTCATTACATTCCTGCATCTTATCTGCACTTGCATTCAAGGCATCGACATTCTCGGAAATCATAGCGATCAGATCGCCGATCGCATCGATCTTCTCTTTCATATCTGCCGTCTGTGCTGCCTGCGTCACAGTGTTATCTGCGATCGTATGCGTTGAATCCTGTGTGATCTTCAAGGAATCTTCCATATCATGAAAGATATTATTAAAATCATCGGATACAGATTTTAATTCTTCTGTTGCTGTTTTGATACCGGAAATCACAGTTGCAAATGAACTGATGGAATCATGTACGGAACGCATCATCAATCCGATGTCGTCCTCACGCTCCATCAGCTTTTTCGCTTTTTCTCCGATCTTCGTCTGCTCCTGTTCATCTTCTGTTTTTCCCTGGGCTATTGTAAGAAACTGGTTCAGCAGTGATTTCACAACCCAGAATACGATCCCAAAAATCACAACACTGACCGCACTTACCAGCACAACTGCAATCAACGTGCTGATGATTCCATTCTTTAACATTTCCAATACAAGCACCTGCCATAAAACAATGACAAGCAACAATGCAAATATCGGTTTTAAGGCTTTCCCCCAGGCCACTTTACTGTTATCCTGCTCCATAATTATCCGAAACCTCCGTGTTCATCAAAGTTATACATATTTTACCATATTTTTCATGCTTATGGTATCCGAATTTACTGATTTTTCATATTTTCTTTGACTATTTCCAAGAAATACTATACAATGCAATCGTTTGAAATACGATGGAAAAGGAGAATCCCAAATGAAAAAAATAGCTTTTTTTGATATAGACGGAACTTTAACTTCCGAAATCGACGGTTCCATACCACAGAGTGCCATCACTGCGATACGAAAAGCCAGAGCAAACGGAAACCTGATGTTTTTAAATACCGGAAGATGTATCCAGAACGTGGAGCCACGCTTTCAGGAAGTCGGCTTTGACGGATTTGTCTGCGGATGCGGCACTGATATTTACTGCGGCGGAAAGAATCTTTTACATGTCACACAGTCCCATGAAATTACAATGGAACTGTTAAAAGCAGCAAGAGACACCAATGTGGACATTGTTTTCGAATCATCCACTGCGGTTGCTTATGATCCGGTCCGTCCGGTCATTCATCCGGATGCCGTGGCACAATATGACGCTTTCGTGAAACGCGGTTATACAATGCCAACGGATCTGGAGTCACCGGATTTTACCTGTGATAAATTTGTTATCTGGTTTCAGGACAAAGAGCAGCTGCAGGCTTTCCGAAAGATCAGCGACGTACATTTCAACTGCATTGACCGGGGCGGCACATTCCGGGAATTTGTCCCTCACGGCTACAGCAAAGCAACCGGAATCCAGTTTGTCCTTGATCATTACAATCTGTCAAAAGAGGATGCCTATGCATTCGGAGACAGCAACAATGATCTTCCGATGCTCTCCTATCTCCCGAACAGTGTTGCGATGGGAAATGCATACCCGGCTTCTCTTTTTGACCGGGTGTCCTTTGTCACAAAAAAAGCGAGCGAAGACGGTATCGCCTTCGCTCTGGAACATTTTTCCTTTCTTTAGGGCTGCATCCTGCAGCTCTTTTCTTATAAATACTTTTTCAGATCATCTGCCGTTGCACGCATCTTATCTACTGCCTGCTGTACCTGCTCTGCAAACTGGAGATTCTGTTCACTCATGCCATGTACCTGTTCTGCACTTGCGGTCACTTCCTCTGTTGCAGCAGACAACTGGGATATATTTTCCACGATCTTATTATTAGACTCAGAAAGTCCATCCACCTGCCGGTTTACTTCCTCGATATGATCGATCAGATCTGTCATATTACGGTTCAATATCTCAAATGTCTCAGATGCTGCAACGATCTTCTGATTCTGGCTCTCAACGGCCTCTACAGATTCTTCCACAGAAGAAACTACTTCATTGGCATTCTCATTCAGCTCATTGACGATTCTCGTGATCTGCTCCGTAGAATTCTTTGTCTGCTCTGCAAGCTGTCTGATCTGTTCTGCCACGACAGCAAATCCGCGGCCTGCCTCACCGGCTCTTGCACTTTCGATCGATGCATTCAGTGCAAGAAGATTCGTCTGGCTGGAAATATTTAAGATCATTCCTGCAATCTCTTCCACTTCTTTTGTTTTGTTCTGAAGCTTTGTCATTGCGGTCGTCACTTCGTGGTTTGTATTCGTGATCAGTTCTGACTGTGTCCTTAATTCTTCCATTACACGGATATTTTCCTGAATACTCTCGTTGGAATTCATTGCAATATCCACCATCTGCTTTGAACTCTCTCCGGTTACACCAATTGCATCCTGAATGGAATTGGTCATTGTACTCTGTTCTTCAATGCTGCCTGCGGTTGTATTGGCAGAAGCTGAAATCTCCTGCATGCTGTTTGTTACAGATTCTGTCACGCCAACCAGCTTTTCGATCAGTTCACCGCTCTTTACAGATTCTGTCTGGATAGATTGTGAAATGCCAAGCACCCCTTCCAGTACCCGTTTTTCCTTCTCATGTTCTTCTGCGATAGAGCCAAGTGCATCATCATTAAACATAATCGTGATATCACCGATTTTTGCGATGATAAAGAGAATTCCAAGCACACCCCAAATACCACAGATGGTATCCACATCTATCACATTAATTCCCTTGACAGACTGTACAACAGTCACAAGGATATATAAAATTCCAAGTCCAATTGAGGTTCTCCTTAATCCCTTTTTATCATAATAAGGAATCTGTAATGCAAGAGAAACAATCAGTATATAGGTAATAAAATGCGCATCTGTCTGCATACCAATCAGCAAATACTCAATTCCCATCTCCATGGTTACCGCCACTTTTAACTTGCTTGTTGCCTTATTCCTGCAATAAATAACCGCGTTCACCACGGTAAATGCAAGTAAAAGAACCGTATTTCCATAGACGGTCACCGTCTTGATGTTATGATTCATCTGTTTCATCCACAGATACAACAAAATCAGTGCCGCCATAAAGATCGTGGCTCCCATATATATTCTATTCATTCTCCGCAATCGTTCCGAAATGTCATTATAACGATATTTATTTTCTTCCATTGTTTTTCGTTAACTCCTCTCTTGTTATCATGTAAGCCTTTTCACAATATAGCATATTATACCTTATTTTTCCAAAAAATTCCATAGTATTTTCTGCATAATATGCATATTTTTCTCAGATACGCCACCTGCTTCAATAAACGATCTTATCGCGTCCGGTCTCTTTTCCCTGATATAACTTCTCATCTGCCCTGCGGATCGCCATTTCCATACCATCGTTCTTATCGTACTCTTCCAGTCCAAACGTCATGGTAATGCGGATCTCCTCATTTTCATACGACACCGTCAGCCTGTGGATCTCGTCATAAATCTCCTGCAACACATCATATGCCGCATCGCCGTTTCTGCCATAAAATACAAACAGGAACTCCTCGCCTCCCCAGCGGCACACCCTTCCATATGTTTTCATTTTGTCCATGAAAAGTTCAGCCACTGCCTTTAACACTTCATCACCTGCATCATGCCCATAGGTATCATTGATCCTTTTAAAGAAATCAATATCTGCAATGGCGATCGATACAAAGCCTGCATTTCCTATTTCATAATCATACTCCACTGCACGGATATATTCCCACATGCTCCGGCGGTTCCAAAGACCGGTAAGTGCGTCAACAGAAGCGATCTTTTGCAATTTTGTATTATACCGTACAAGCTTCTGTTCCATTTTCTGGGCATCCTTCGTAAATATGATCATAATAGCGGTGATCTGCGCAAAAATAAAAATGGTATTTAAAATCTGTATCAGAACACTTATGCCGGGATCCAGCGGGCTGTATGGTTCAAAATTCCGGGCGTAGGCATACAAAGCCAGACGGAGTGCACATGCTCCGACAGCATTCAGCACTTTTCTCCGCTCTCCTGCAGTACTCACCGTAAAGTTCAGCGCAAGAAATGCAAACAGATAATGCTGTACTCCGCAATCCCAGCCAAACATCACAATAAACAGGATGATCCACACGATCATAAGTATCTGTGAGATCCACGCTGACTCTCTTGTGTGATTCCAGTACGTTGTGTAAAAAGATAACACATAGCATACTCCGCACACCAGACAGCCACCCACATTCATCCAGTCGCCCATGCTACAGAAAACTGCCATAAGGCAGAGAAAATATCCAATGAAGATCAGCGCACTGATACGCAGTGTCACCGCTGTTTTCTTTGTTTCATTCTCATTCTTTACATCTTCAAAAATCAAATCAAGGATCTTGTTCATTTTCCCTTTCTCCGTTGCTATTTTAGGACTGTCTCATTTATGTCATCCTTTCTCCTACAAAAATAGTACTTTTTTACAGATATAAAGTCAACTTATTTCTGACAATTTTTGACTGAGAATCCGAATTTTTATTTTGACTACTATGAATATTTCTTTTTACTTTTCATTTAAAGTACGCATGGAATTTAAGATTGCGATGACAGAAACTCCTACATCCGCAAATACGGCCTCCCACATATTCGCCATACCAAGTGCGCCGAGGATCAGAACAAGTGCTTTTATTGCAAGTGCAAACACAATGTTCTGTTTTACAATGCGGAGTGTCTTTCTTGCAATCCTAACAACCGATGCAATCTTTGTCACATCATCATCCATCAGGACAATATCTGCTGCTTCGATTGCCGCATCGGAGCCCATGCTTCCCATTGCAATTCCAATGTCCGCTCTGGTGAGTACCGGAGCATCATTGATTCCATCTCCAACAAATGCAAGACGCTCTTTTTGCTTTTCGGCTTTTAAGAGTGCTTCCACCTGCTCTACTTTACCACCCGGTAACAGTTCTGCATGTACCTCATCAATACCAAGTGTCTGTGCCACTGTCTCTGCTGCCTCTCTGCGGTCTCCGGTCAGCATGACTGTATGTCTGACACCTACCTGTTTCATATCGCGGATCGCCTCTTTTGCTCCGTCTTTAATGGTGTCGGAGATGACAACCGCTCCTTCAAACACACCATTGCATGCCACATAAACAACTGTTCCCATGCTCTTGCAAGGTGTATAAAAAATACTCTCTGACTTCATGAGTTTTTCATTTCCGAGTAATACGGTTTTTCCGTCGATCACAGCTTTGATTCCGTGTCCTGCGATTTCCTCTGTGTTTGTCACACGGTTTAAATCCAGCTCTTTTCCGTAAGCTTCACGGATGGAATTTGCGATTGGATGATTGGAATAGCCTTCTCCCAATGCTGCAAGTTCGATCAGTTCCTCTTTGGAACTGTTTTCGGTGATGACATCTGTCACTTTAAACTCGCCTTTGGTCAGTGTTCCGGTCTTATCAAAAACAATTGTGGTCATCTCTGCCACTGCCTCTAAATAGTTGCTTCCTTTTACAAGGACACCGATCTTAGACGCTGCACCGATTCCTCCGAAGAATCCTAAAGGAACGGAGATCACCAACGCACACGGGCAGGAAATAACAAGGAAAATACATGCTCTCTGAATCCATTCTGCCCATCCGCCGCCAAGGATCAGTGGCGGCAAAATTGCGAGGATCACTGCACCGATTGTGACAACCGGAGTATAGTATTTTGCAAAACGTGTGATGAAATTCTCAACTTTTGCTTTTTTGCTGCTTGCATTCTCCACAAGTTCCAGAATCTTTGCAACCGTAGAATCATCAAACTCTTTTGTTGTTTTTACTTTTAATGTTCCGCTTCCGTTCACACAACCACTGATGATCTCATCCCCGGCTTTTGCACTTCTTGGTACCGACTCGCCGGTCAGTGCTGCGGTATCGATCAGGGATTCACCCTCCACAACAATACCGTCCAAAGGAATACGCTCCCCTGGTTTCACTACGATAATGCTTCCAACTTCCACATCATCCGGATCAACCTGTTTTAAAACTCCGTCTTCCTCGATATTGGCATATTCCGGACAAATGTCCATCATATCAGAAATGGACTGGCGGGATTTTCCAACCGCATAGCCCTGGAACAGTTCGCCTACCTGATAAAACAGCATAACAGCGACAGCCTCGGAATATTCACCTACGCCAAACGCTCCGAATGTGGCGATCATCATAAGGAAATTCTCATCAAACACCTGTCCGTGGCTGATGTTTCGTGCCGCCTTGTATACAATATCATAACCAATGACCAGATACGGAACCAGATAAATCACAAATAACACAATTTTGTTCCATCCGTCCATCCCTCCCGTGTGTTCACAGACCATCAGGACTGCAAACAGCAGAAATGTGACAATGATGCGGTAAAGCATCTTTTTCTGTTTCTTTGTCATATTATTTACCATGCCTTTCTGTAACCTGCAGACTTTATGCCGCAGGCACAAATTACTCTCCTTGGGATAGAAATGGCTGCTGCATCACGCAGCAGCCATTGATTCATTAAAATAAGATTTTGCAGTCCGGCTCAACCTTTGCACAAACAGCAACGACTTCTTTCATAATCTCGTCGAATTTTGCATCCTCTGCATCAATGCTCATTTTCTGTGTCATAAAGCTTACGCTTGCATCGTTGACACCCGGGATTTTTTTGATCGCATCTTCCATTTTTGCTGCGCAGTTTGCACAGTCAAGGTCTTCTAATTTAAATTTTTTCTTCATGATCCATTCCTCCATTTTCTTATTCTTCAATATGTTCTCTTCCCTGATCGATGATCGTGCGCACATGTTCATCTGCCAGCGAATAAATCACGGATTTGCCTTCTCTTCTGCCGGTTACAAGCTTCGCCTGCTTTAATATTTTAAGCTGATGGGAAATCGCTGACTGGTTCATATGAAGCATTTCCGCAAGATCACAGACACACACCTCTGACTCAAACAACACATACAAAATCCGGATTCTGGTTGAATCACCGAATATTTTAAACAGTTCTGCCAGATCGTACAGTTCATCTTCGTCCGGCATATGCTCACTCACCTGTTTGATCTTATCCTCGTGGATCTCGCACGTTTCACAGTGTTCTACATCATTAATTGCCAATCATTTCACCTCCGTGTTATATGAATATCTGTTCATATGTTTATATTATCAGTCATTTATATATCTGTCAATAGAATTCTTGTATCTTTTTCATTTTGGGGGCGAAACTCTTCTCATGCTATGTCAAATTGTGAAAAATCAACAAAATTTTCGAAAACACGCTTTCGCTACGTGTCGCTGGTAACGGTACTAAGAAGCCAGTCACGACTATTGTCGCACCTGCCTTCTAAGAACCGACCGCTCTCCAGTGTTTTCTCAAGCTTTTGTCGATTTTTCACAATTTAATTTACTTTTTATGAGTTTCGCAATAAATGAGAAAAGAAACCTGTTCATTATCAAAATAAATAGGTTTCTCTTATATATTCACGTATTTTAGTGGCTATCTTGCCTGAAATATTTTTCTCTGCTTGTAAATGTAATAGATGCTCATCGCAAGCGCACCTGCCGCCCATGTGATCGGATAGCAGATGATGACCTGCTCTAAGGTTCCGTGAGCTGCCACAAGTGTCACCCAGATCATACGGAGCACACAGATGCCAACCATCGTGATCAGCGTGGAAACTACCACTGCTCCCTATGCACGCAGTGCCCCGGAAAACACTTCGATAAAGGCAAATAATAAGTACGCCGGTGCGATCACATTCATCATGCGGATACCGATCTCTACCACGCCCGCATCATTGACAAAGATTCCAAACAGAAATCTCTCTGCAGACATTAAGATGATACTCACAGAAACCGCCGATATCAGTGCCATGCCAAGACAGATTTTTGTACCTCTCCGGATGCGGTCCCATTTCCCTGCTCCATAGTTTTGTCCTACAAATGTCATAACAGAAATTCCGAATGCACTGTTGATCATCCAGAAAATAAAATCAATTTTGGAATAAGCCGTCCATGCCGCCATCGTGTCCACTCCAAAATTATTGATGGACACCTGCACGATAATATTCGAAATACTGTACATGATTGCCTCAAATCCCGCCGGAAGACCTATTTTTAAAATACTCTGCAGCATTCTTTTGTACATGCGGATCTGTGAGAGACACAGTTTCATGCCCTCCGTGCGGTACATCAGTGTAACTGTCACCAAAACAGCACTGACTGCCTGAGCGATCAGGGTGGCAATGGCCGCACCTAAAACGCCTAATGGGATGACCAGAATGAGTAAAAGATCCAGTATAATATTTACCACACTGCAGACGATCAGATAATATAATGGTCTTTTCGAATCCCCGACTGCCCTTAAAATCGCAGCACCCATATTGTAAATGAAAATAAAAATCAGTCCTGAAAAATACACCCGCACGTACAGTACCGATTCTGCGATCAGTTCCTCCGGTGTGTTCATCCAGCGTAACATCTGCGGTGCAAACACGATCCCGGCAATTCCGAGCACAAGTCCTCCCACAAGTGCAAATGCGTAAGCGGTGTGAAGAGACTCTTCTATCTCCTCTTTTTTTCCGGCACCAAAATACTGTGAGATAATAACGGTAGCTCCCGTGGACACGCCTGTGAAAAACCCTACCACAAGGCTTATGATCTGCCCGGCAGAGCCGCCGACACTCGACAGTGCTTCTTTTCCGACAAACTGTCCCACAATGACAGAATCCACCGTATTATATAACTGCTGAAAAAAACTTCCCACCAGAATCGGAAAGAAGAAAATCAACAGCTGTTTCCAGATCACTCCCTCTGTGATCCCGTTCTTTTCCTGTGTTGTCATGATATCTTCTCCTGTGCAGCTTCCATCCGGTCACGGATAGCTTCCATTCTCTGATCCAGGGATGCACTGATGCCGGCACACTCCACCAGTTCTTTTGCCAGATACTCTGCCTCGCTTTCCGGAATGTTCTTCTTATAACGTAATTTATGCTCCAGACTTGCCCAGAAATCCATTGCGATCGTCCGAAGCTGGACCTCTACCTTCATCGGACGTTTTTCTTTTTCAAGGAAAATCGGCACTTCGATAATCAGATGCAGACTGCGGTATCCACCCGGCTTCGGGTTTTTAATATAATCTTTCCGCTCGATCAGTCTGACATCGTCCTGCTGCAGCAGACAATCCGCCAGCATATAAATATCTTCCTGAAACGAACAGATCACACGCACTCCCGCGATGTCATTGATATTTTCCTCAATGGATTCCAGTGAAAACGGAATCTGTTTCCGTTTCACTTTCTTTAAAATACTGTCAAACGATTTCACTCTCGTCTTAATAGACTCAATCGGATTTCTGTCATATTGCAGGGAAAACTGCTCATTCAAAACATTGAACTTTGTCTCCACTTCCATGATCGCACACCGGTAGTATGCCATCAGACTCTCGATCGGTGCAAAATTGTCCTGCACTTTATCCATAAACTCATCGGATAACACGGTATCCATGATAATCTCTTCTTTTGCCTGTTTTAAAAATTTCTCGATCAGCATATGTAAAACCTTCTTCTCTCACGTATTCCGTGGATATACCACAGCCTACTTATTATAGATGGTTTTCTCCATTTTTACAAGCCATTGGGAAGCGTAGATATTCAAGTTTTTGGCAAAAAGAAAAGTCACACAGACAACTGTGATGTTCCTGCTCGCAGAGCTCACAAAGGAAATCACTGTTGTCTGTGCGACTTTTCTTTCTACAATTTACTTTTTTATTATCTACGCTTCTTCTTTAGCTTCTTCTTTGGCTTCTTCCTTCACATCTTTCCTTACACGTCCGTACATTTGCATGTATTTATAAAGGCGTTTTGCAAGTTTGTTGTCAATCTGGTCTGCGGTTGCTCTCCACTCCCAGTTGCCGCCTAAGGTGGATGGCGTATTCATACGTCCCTCAGAACCGACACCAATGATATCCTGCATTGGAACGATTGCGAGATCACCGACGGAAGCCCATGCACCGCGCATCATGCCCCAGTTATAACCTTCCTCTTTTGTGAGGTTTAAGTACTCTTTTGCAAATTTTACACTTGCCTTCGGTGCTGTATTCATCCAGCCAAGGATCGTATCATTGTCGTGTGTTCCTGTGTATACAACACAGTGTGTCGGGTAGTTATGTGGCAAATAATCGCTTCCCTCTCTGGAATCAAATGCAAACTGTACCACTTTCATACCCGGGAAACCGGAATCTTTTACAAGCTTCAATACAGAAGGTGTCAGGAATCCAAGATCCTCCACAATGATATTTAACTTGCCAAGCTTCTTCTCCAATGCATGAAACAGATCCATTCCAGGGCCCTCTCTCCACTCACCATTACGTGCCGTGTCGTCTGTTCCAGGAATCGCATAGTAAGAATCAAATCCACGGAAATGATCGATACGTACAATATCATATAATTTTGACATTGCTTTGATCCGTTTTGTCCACCAGCTATAACCGTCTTTTTTCATCTCATCCCAGCGGAACAGCGGATTTCCCCAAAGCTGTCCATCTGCGGAGAATGCATCCGGCGGACATCCTGCAACATCGATTGGATCTAAGTTCTCATCCAAGTAGAACTGAGCCGGATTAGCCCATACATCCGCAGAATCTCCTGCAACATAAATTGGAACATCTCCGATGATCTCAATGCCTTTTTCATTTACATATTCCTTCAATGCCCACCACTGTTTGAAGAACAGATACTGGAGCATTTTGTAAAACAGAATGTCATCTGCATAAGTTTCTTTTGCTTCTGACAATGCTTTCTGTTCTCTTGTCTTTAATTCTTTTTCCCATTCAAACCATGCAATTCCGCCATGGGCATCTTTTAATGCCATAAACAGTGCATAATCCTCGAGCCATTCTGCTTCTTTCTCACAAAAAGATGCAAAATCCTCCGGCTGTTTTTTCATGAAACGTGCATAGACTTTTTTCAGTAATGCATAGCGGGAATTGTACATAACCCCATAGTCTACATAATGAGGATTGCTGCCCCATGGAAAAGATTCACACTCTGCTTTTTTTAACAGTTTTTCCCTGCATAAAATCTCAAGATCGATAAAATAAGGATTTCCTGCAAAACTGGAAAATGACTGATATGGTGAATCACCATAGCTGGTCGGACAGATTGGAAGGATCTGCCAGTATTTCTGACCTGATTTATCAAGAAAATCTACGAACTTTCTTGCCTCTTTTCCCATTGTACCAATTCCATAAGGGGATGGCAGGGATGAAATGTGCATTAAAACACCGCTGCTTCTCATAACAATAATTCCTCCTATTTGAGTTCAAAAACTCCTATTTCAAATTCTTTATACTCTCCCCACTTGCGAACTCAAACGGAACCACCTCATAAATCGGCTCTTTCTTCAGTTCGATCTGCCCAAACAGTATCTCCACACTTCTCACTGCAAGTGTCTGATACTGCTGTCTGATCGTGGCGAGTTTCGGATTATAATATTCTGCTAATACGGTGCCATCAAAACCAATCACAGAAATATCTTCCGGTACACGATAATCCATATCGCGCAGCGCACGGATCGCGCCGATAGCCATCACATCTGACATTGCAAATACTGCTGTCAGATCAGGATACTTTTCCACCAGACGTTTCATCGCCCGGTAAGCACTGTCAAATGAGAATCTTGCTTTCTCATAGCAGACTTCAAGATCCATTTCCTTACCATGTTCTGCAAAGCTTTCCTTACATCCTAAATATCTCTGGTGGCTGGTGTATGATTTTACCGGATCACCACCGATAATACCAATCTTATCATGTCCTGCTTCAAGCAAAGCATCCACAGCACACTTTCCTGCGGCAATATCATCTGTTGCAACACTGGAAAGGTTCTCAAATGGAAGATTATTTGCCCGGTTTGTCACAAGCACACTCGGCACATCCACCTTTGCAAATCCCTGTTTAAAAAATTCCGGGTTACCACCTAAAAACAGAAGTCCTAACGGCTTTCGCTCCCTGCAGAGCTGTAATGCCTGTTCCACCTCATTTTCGTCCTCGTCAATGTAGGAAACAACCAGTGTATAGTCGGTTCTTCCGATCATCTGCTGGATCTCCTCCACAATGTTGGAGAACAGCATATTGGAAATACCTTTGACTAATACAACAATTGTTTTCGTATTGCTCTGCTTCAAATGCTTCGCATTATTATTCGGAACAAAATGAAATTTTTCAACTACTTCTTCGATTTTTTTCTTTGCATCGGGACTGACATCATTTCTATGATTCAGGACTCTGGAAACCGTGCTGATGGAATATCCTGATTCCCTGGCTATATCCTTTATCGTAACCATATTTTTCTTTCCTGTCTACTGTTTTTTCGTTTTTTTTCGTAAATTATCCTATTTTGTCAGGTATACTACCGCTTCATACGGACGGATTTTTTCTGAAATATCTTTATAGTTTCCTATCAGAATTCCCCGGTTTTCTTTTACCATATCCGCAATAGAAGCCGGAACATCCAGTTCTTTTTCCGTGAAATTGCAGATTACCAGTATTTTTTTATTCTCGGATGATCTTGTATAAATGTAAAGATTTTCATCTGCATCTTCAAGTCCGTCGAACGTTCCATAAACGATCACTTCTTCCTCTTTGCGCAGTTCTATGAGTTTCCTGTAGTAATTGTATATGGAATCCGGATCTTCCACCTGAGCAGCCGCATTGATCGTTTTATAATTCGGATTCACGGCAAACCATGGCGTTCCCGTGGTAAATCCTGCATTTTCTGAATCATCCCACTGCATAGGTGTCCTTGCATTATCCCGTCCTTTCTTACTGATAATGTCCATCATCTGATCATGCGTATATACTTTTGTATCGGTAACAAGATCAATATAAATATTTTTTTCTTCTATATCGTCACATTCAGACACATCCGAAAAATGCATATTGGTCATTCCAAGTTCTTCCCCCTGATATACATACGGTGTTCCCTGCATCATGTGAAGACAGGTTGCAAGCATCTTTGCTGAAAGTTCCCTGTATTCCCCGGAATCATTTCCCCATCTCGAAACAACCCTTGGCTGGTCATGATTGTTCCAGTACAGACTGTTCCATGCTACTTCCTCTAACCCTTTCTGCCAGCGGTTTAAAACTTCTTTGAGATCCGGAAGATAAAGTTTCTTATCTGTCCACTTTCCATGTTCATCCGAATCCACATCCATATGCTCAAACTGGAATACCATGCTTAACTCTTTTCCATCGCTTCGCGCATATTTTTTGGCCTCTTCGAGCGTAACGCATGATGTTTCACCCACTGTCAGAAGGTTATACCTGCTTAATACTTTTTGGTTCATCTCCTGAAGATATTCATGTTCATGAGGTCCATTGGCTGTGACTGCACCACAAAAAGAATATTTTTCCCCTTCTTTTACCGGACCATCTTTGTATTCTTCCGGCTTACTGATCAGACTGATCACATCCATCCGGAATCCATCAATGCCTTTTTCACACCACCATGTCATCATATCAAAAACTTCTTTTCTTACCACAGGATTATCCCAGTTAAGATCAGGCTGTTCCGGCACAAACTGATGCAGATAATACTGTCCGGTTGTCTCATCAAACTGCCATGCAGATCCACTGAAATATGATCCCCAGTTTGTCGGTTCATGACCATCTACCGGATCTTTCCAGATATAATAATCGCGGTATTTATTATCTTTTGATTTTCTGCTTTCCAGAAACCATTTATGCTGGTCAGATGTATGGTTGACAACCAGATCCATTACCAGTTTCATTCCTCTTTGATGAATTTCTTTTAATAATTCATCAAAATCTTCCATTGTCCCGAACTCATCCATTATAGCCTGATAATCGCTGATATCATATCCGTTATCTTTATTTGGAGATTTATAGATCGGGGATACCCAGATAACTGTGATACCAAGATTCTTTATATAGTCTAATTTTTTTATGATCCCCTGAAGGTCTCCGATTCCATCTCCGTTACTATCCATAAAACTCCTTGGATAAATCTGATAAACAACTGCTTCTTTCCACCATGCTTTCTGCATCTTTTTTCTCCTTATAAATCAGCGGTCATGATCTCAATGACTGCCAGTCTGATCTCTTTTTTTAAATTCGTCGTCTCAAGCTCGCCTAAGATATCTGCCAGATTTTTTCCACTACTTAAAAGCCGGTATGCAGATTCTTTTGCAAGATTACTGTCCTGTGCCTGATTCAGCAGATCATACACACGCTCCAGTGTGTGGTTGTCATTTAATGTCAGTTTCTGTTCAAAAACAATTTCCACTTTTTCATCCACTGACACTTTCGGAATGTGGATTCTGATACATCCCTTCTTCCACTGATATTCATACGCTATTTTGATTTCATTTCCACTTATGTATACTTTAGGCACTGCCTCTTTTACTCCACACAGTTCCACTGTATAATCCCGGAATTCCGGGATCAGATCTGTCTGTCCGGCTGCCCCTTCAATCGTGAACGCCCCTCTTTTCCAGTCAAAATGCATGGATGTAAAGCAACAGCTCCTGCCATCTTTATAATCCTCGGTTTCACCGTCATCCTCATAATGTGTATAATTGCCATCCGCTCCGCCATAGACTCTTATGATAAGTTCTTCCGGATTTTTCAGAAAATCTTTTCCGAACAGTTCTTTCTGCATCGGAATGATGCCTCCTGCTTTTACAAGCACCGGAATACTGTTAATGCCGCGGAACATCCACATTACTTTCTCACCTTTATAGATCAATCCGGTAAAGAAATCGTGGTAACAGCCTTCCGGTATCCACGCTTTTACTTTTCCCTGATTTAAACTCGCTATCTGGTCACTTGTAATCGGTGCAACAATCATATCTGTTCCAAAAAGATACTGGTTGTTGCTTACTCCCTCAACAAAAGAATGATCCTGAACCGGATATGCCTGTTCCTTTTCCGGATAATCGTAATACATTGGTGCAATGACCGGGCGGTATTCTTTGTATGCCAGATAGTTCATGGTGTAAATATAAGGCAGTAACTGATGCCTTAAGCGCAGGGCTTCTCCCATCGCATGTTCTACTTCCGGTCTGAAATTCCATGGTTCTTTTCCACTGAACGACATTTTAGTACTGTGCAGCCTGTTGATTGGGGAAAATGTCCCTAACTCATACCAGCGTGCCTCCATAACATCTGACCGGATTCCAAGCATATGTCCGCCTATATCATGACTCCACCATCCATATCCGATATTTGATGCCGTTGCTGTAAAATAAGGCTGGAAATCCAGAGACTCCCACGTCACAACTGTATCTCCCGAAAACCCTATCGGGTATCTGTGTGAACCAGGTCCCGCATAACGTGAAAATGTCATTTTTCTTTTTCCATCCCGTCCACTGTCAAGATAATGGTAATGATTCAGCATCCAAAGCGGATCTAACTCTTTCACTGCCGTATGTCCCCCCTGCTGCCAGTCCAGCCACCAGAAATCAACCCCCTCTTCCTCAAGCGGATGATGTACGATCTCAAAATAATTTTCCAGAAACTCCGGATCTGTAATATCGAATTCAACCGGTTCTCCGGCTGCCGGATCCATTCCCATTGCCTCTGCCATTTCTTTATACATACTTTCGCATTCCCGGATACCGAGTGCCGGATGCACATTTAAAGTCACTTTCATTCCCCTGTCATGCAGATTATCCATAAAACTCACCGGATCCGGAAACAGATCCCTGTTCCATGTATAACCGGTCCAGCCGGAACCATACTTCTTGTCAATATCTGTGATATGCCAGTCCATGTCAATGACTGCCACCGAAAACGGGATTTTTTCCGCTAAGAAACGATCCATCAGTCTCTGATACTCATCCTGTGAATACTCGTAATATCTGCTCCACCAGTTTCCAAGTGCATATTTTGGAAGCATTGGGACACGGCCGGTAACCCTAAAAAAATCTTTTACCGCGCCCCGGTAATCATGACCATAGGCAAACAGATAGAAATCCTCTCCTCCCTGTTTTCTCTCTTTGATCCAGCCATCCTCGGTAAGTAAAATCGTTTTTGAATCATCTAATACTGCAAATCCATCCCTGGAAAGAATTCCTTTTTCCAGTCTGATCCTGCCGTCTGCTTCATCGAGCGTACGGGCAGTTCCGAAAAGATTACGATCCTCTTTTCTGCCATAATACCATTCCAGATCACATCCATTGTCCGGTTTTTTCAGCTTCACACTCAGGATGCTCTCATCAAATGCTCTCTCATCATAGCGTATCCGTATGCTTTTTGTCTGGATCTCCAGAAAGTTATTTTTCTGCTTTATCTCAAAAGGAACCTCTTCTAAATCCCTGTACCATATTACCTGCGAAGCCTCATCCACAAATGCACCGGATTCATTATATTCAAATCTGACCAGCCTGTCCGTCAGAAATGTAATACGGTAATTTTTTCCAAGAACAATATTCCGCGGATCTGCTTTTGGTCTTCTTTCACATATGAACTGCTGTTTCATCGTCTATTACACATCCTTTCGTATTTTTACATTTTGAAAAATCTTCTTTAAGAAAAAACTGTTGATCCATGCAATTCCTGAGATACCGATCAGAAACCAGATACCAAATGCAATTGGAATTTTTGAAATAATAAAAAATGGAAGGGTATTCAAACCCAGCATAAGCAATGTATATGGAATATTCGAGATTCCGAGCAATACGGCATTCCTCACAGTTGCTTTCACAGTATTCTCAAAGTAAGATTCCATTGGAAACGCGTAAGTAAAAATCTCTGCTACTATGATCCCGGCTGCGATCACAAGTATCTGTAAAGCATTCATCGTTCTGTCTGCAGCAAAAATATGATAATCCAGATATAGCATTGCGATCACCAGTACACCCACAAGATAAATGATCGTAGATGACCTGAAACTTGCTTTAAACAACTTCCAAAAATCCTTTATCAGATATCCTTCTTTTTTCTCCTGTATGCGAAAGATGCATCCATAAACGGCTGTTATGGATGCCCCTATCGTAACGATCGGAATACAAAAGAGGATTGCTAAAAGATTTAATCCAACCAGATCTGCGATCCGGTTTAATACCTTTACAAACTTTCCATCATTCTGCAGCATTTTTCTCTCCTATGCTCTTATGCCCGAAATTCGTTTTTTCCTTTGCTGACAGTTACTGTCTGACCCATGATCTCTGCCTCGAAATCTTCCCCTTCGTTTATAACTTCCACACCATCTTTGCAGACTGTGATATGAAGTTCGTTTCCTTTCCAGTAAAGAGGATATGTAAACTTCTCCCACTGTTTTGGACAATTTGGAGCAATACGGAGATGTCCGTCACGGATTCTTATTCCACCGAATCCCATTACCACATCCTGCCATACACCTCCCATATTTGCACTGTGGATTCCTGCATCCGAGGATTTCATCTCCTGTCCAAGATCGGTAAGTGCAGCACTCATAAACATATCATAAGCCTCTTTCTCCATACCAAGATCACATGCAGTGATACTGTGGATCGCCTTGGAAAGAGATGAATCATGCAGTGTTCTTGCTTCATAGTATACATAGTTCTTTGCCTTATTATCCGGTGTTGTGATATCTTCCATCTGATACAGAAGTTCTACAATATCAGCCTGTTTACCTGCCTGCATTCCCTGTACATCTTCCCCTGAATAATCATGAAAGATCGTTCCCACAACAGAAGCATTCTTATACACAGAAAGATCTATTTCTTTTAGATCAAAGTATCCGTCAAACTGAGGAATAATCCCTGTTTTTTCATCCGGCTGCGGCAGATAAAGTTTTTTCATTTTATCTTTCAGTTCTTCCTCTAACTGTTCTAATGATGTACCCTCTTCCTGCATTAATTTCTGTATTTTCCCGTAGATATCTTTCTTCTCATCACGGATGCATGCAATTACCTGTGCTGCTAGTCTCATATTTTCATGTGCCATATAATTCGTATATGCATTATTATCCACATGTTCTTTGTACTCATCCGGTCCTATAACATCACGGATTTCATATCTGTTGTTTTCTTCAATCCACTCCAGGCGGCTGTTCCAGAATCTGGCAGTCTCGATCGTCATCTCATAGCCATATCTATCCATGAAGTCCTGATCATCTGTTGCAGCATAATACTGCCACAGTGCAAAAATAATATCAGACGTAATGTGCTGCTCGATCACTCCGGTTAAACAGATCATCGGCTCTCCGGTATGAACATTGACACCGGTCACATACGGTGTAACTTCACCATCACTGACCCATGCCGCTTCCCACGGGTACATGGCTCCTTTGTAACCATTTTCGATTGCTTTCTTTCTTGCACCGTACAGTCCCTTATAACGGAATTCCAGAAGGGTTCTTGCCGTCTTCGGTTCTGCCATCTGGAAATATGGGAAAATAAATGTCTCTGTATCCCAGAAAGAATGTCCTTTATATCCTTCTCCACTAAGTGCCTTCGCACCAATACCAACCCGGTTATCTTCACTGCGCACCATGATCTGAAGATGATAAAGTGCAAAACGCACCGCTATCTGTGCATCATCTTCTTTACTATCAATCTGAATGTCCTGTTTCTTCCAGATTTTCTCCCAGACTTTTTTACTTCCCTCCAAAAGAGTTTCATAGCCTTTTTCTTCTGCTTCTTTTAAATTATCAAGACCATCCCTGCAGACATTCTCTCCTTCCGGCTCTTTCCCTGATGCCACATACTCCAGATCTCTGCTAGAATGAACCGTTGAGATCTTCTCCACTCTTGCGGTCTCTCCCTGTGGAATGACAAGCTGAATTTCAGTGTGGATTTTTCTTCGGTCATCAATGATCTTAGATGCCGCATCTTCTGTATACTTTCCGCTCTGGAATACTTTATGTACGGTGCTGACTGCAATTGAAACTGCCGATTCTGTCGTGACCATACCCATTTGAAGAAATTTTTCTTCAAATGCACGCTTGGAAAATTCTGTGAGATGCTGTGCCCCATGATTTGTTACCTGTGCATCAATTCCGCTTACAACTTTTACTTTCATCTCGCAGTTTACCGGCTTGATTTCAACATATGCACCGATCACATGCACATTTTCATAAGATACAAAACGGTGGAATGAAAGATGTACGATATCTCCTACCACCAGATCGTCCATAGGAATCTCAATTTTTTCCTGTTCTCTTCTTGTGACGGTGCAAGTAGTTGTGATCATGGATAACAGTTTTTCTGCTGCATTTCCACTTCTGGATTCCTGTACAAAACGAAGCGTACCGGAGATCATAACCATAGTCAGAATGATCACCACTGTTAATGGATCAAAATCTTCCGGTGAACTTCCTAACAGAGAAAAATATGGAAAAACCATATCTGTCATAGTAGAAACAACTGCCAGACAGAAAAGGATCGCTGTAAATGGATTGATAAATGCTCCAGCCAGACGCTTTATTCGTTCCATATTTTGTCCGACTTACCACTATATTTTCAGCATCCAGTCCACGAAGTGTTGTGTGCAGACTCTTCAAAACCTCCTTAATCGGATTGGTAGCCGCATGTTCGATGCGGTGGTTCTGCTCGTCACGGATCACAGCTTGCTGTGCTGCCTGCCGAACAGCCATACGATTTTCTTTCTTATTCATTGGTCTTTACCTCCTTGTTTTGCAATTATTTTTTATAATATCGATCACTTTTCTCGATATACCAAAGATCAAATCCCGCCACAATAAACCATGCAACCATAGCAGTCACAAACCAGTGATTTTCAAAGCCTGTCCATAGACCTTTTAGCAGAAAAATCAATCCATTTAATGCAATGACTTCACCGATATTACGGCAAAGCGGCACAATTTTAATCTTCTCTTTCTCTTCCTGCGGCATGTTTTTCCAAGAAGAGAAATGAATATGGCCTTTTCCACATGCAAACATAAAACCGGCAATCGTGAAAATGATACCAAAAAAGATACAGGTTAAATTCATGGTTTTCTTCTCCTTTCATTGATTCCTCTCGTTATGAGCTTATTTATTTTCTGAAGCCTGATAAGCAATTTCACCATCGTAACTGCTAAAAAAATCCAAACAACCACAGATATTTGATACCAGACCTGTATCACCAAAATTTGGTGAGCCGAAAATATAAGGCTCACACAACTGCATGCTGCAGTGAACAAAATATAAAGAAAGAAA
>OHQH01000600.1_pt1 | contig 21164 bp, 15 predicted proteins | sample 1577891 | NCBI WGS metagenome assembly OHQH01 (sample SAMEA3879601, study PRJEB24766) | human gut metagenome | biome: human-associated habitat; feature: feces | place: USA | collected 1985/1987
CTTTCACTTCCTCATGAACTTCCAGACAGCCCTTTAATTGCAAAAGTTCCAAAATCTTTTTTCGGTCTTTCTTCATTGCGCATATATTTATTTTGCACATTTTCAAAACTGCCATAAATTCTCCATTCTGTCATTTAAATGACGGGTTATGCCTTAAAATGATTTAAATGTTCCCCTCTACCTTAGGATTACACGGATTGTAACCTGCTTTGTAATCCTAAAATAAATACTCTACTATGGCTTTCACCGTGCCATCCATTTTCTCATATGACTTGTTCTTCAATTGCATAACCTTTAAGTCAATCTCTTTCTGTTGCTCCTCATTGTACTTTTCGCATTTTGCAACTGTCTCTGCCATTTTCTTTTCTGTTTTTGCCTTTTGTTTTTCCTTTTCTTTCTTCTCCGAAAGATCTGATATCAGGTTCTGGTATTCCTCAACCGTATCATTTAAAAATTCCTGGGCAAGGATATTTCTCGCCTCTGTCTCACGCTCCTTATATTCCGCTCTGTCCTGCTCTAATTTCTCAAGGCTGACGGCAAGTTCCTTCTGGCGCTGTTTTTTACTCTTTTCACCGATATATACATACTTCTTATAATTGTCCGGATTTAACCGTCGTAACTGATAACTCTGGTACAACAGGCAGTCTGCCGTCACACCGATCTTACACTGGCGCAGTTCATCGACAGAAGCACACTTGATCACATTTCCAAGCAGGAAATCCACAAATGCCCGCACATACGGCTCTTTTGCCTCCACTTCCTCCGCGAGCGCATTATCCTTTATGCGCCACTCCTCCTGCATCAGTTTTTCCGTATCCACCAAAGACACACGGAAAAACCGTTTTTCATCGAGTGTCTCGTATACTTCCATCGCCTGTTTGACGTAGGCAGGTTCCACGATGAGTGCAAGTTTATTCCAGGAAAGATACCCCTCGATCGCACTGCGCCATGTCTCATCTTTAATATCAATGAGATCGGCAAAGATGCGTACCTGAATATTTTTTCCGGTCTGTTCGGAGAGTTTTCTCGCAATTTCAGACCGCGCAAGCTCTAATTCCCGCGGATATGCCTTCTTACCAAGTTTTAACTCTGCAAGCTCTTTCTCTAACACATCTGCCTCTTTATTCATGGAACGGATTTCTGCGGAAGCTTCCTGTCTGTCTTTTTCCGCTTCTTTCTGCACTTCGATCAGGCTTCGTTTTAAACGCTCGATCTCCTCGCCGGTGATCGTGCCTTCTTTGAATTTCTCGATATCCCATAAGATCTGATTCGAAACAATATCTACATCTTCCCAGCCGTTTAACCTTGCACAGATACCATCCCACTTATTTTTACTTCGCTCTAAAAGGCTTAAGTTTTCTTCCAGACTCTTTAACTGCTCTTCAAGCCTTGCATAACCGGTTCCTGCGATCTGCTCATTGATCTCGCTGTACTCTTTTTCATAATTTCCCTTTATTTCAAGCAGTTCGGCGAGACTTTCGTTCTGCAGTACAACATCCTTTTTCCAGTTTTCCACACGGTGCTGCATTTCCTCTATGGTCTGCTCTAACTGTAAGATCGTCAGTTTATCCATCCGGTAATGGCAGTTTAAAAGTTCTTTTTTCTTCTCCTCCATCGCCTGATACTGCGCACTTATCTGCTTTAACTCTTCGATCTCCTGCATCGTGGCTTCGATCTTGCGGCACATTCTGCCATAGAGCATCGCGCCCTCCTGCATGTCCTCGATATGGATATCCTGCTCCATGCAGATATATTCTTTTACAAAGTCCTCTAACCGGATATTCATTTTAAACGGGATCGCACGCTTAAACAGGCGCGGGAATTTTTCCATATCCAGTCCGCCTAAGTAGACGTCATACAGGTTTCTGCGGAATCTCTCATTATTTGAGGTGTAAAACATCTCATCTTTCGGGAAATTCTGCTGCAAATAGCTGCGCACCTCACTGATCGTCATTGCACGGCTCTTGGTCCGGTAATCGCCCGGGATCAGTTCTCCCTTGTGCCAGAAAAATAAACGATTGATCTCGTTGGTTGCCGTCTCCACGTCAAACACAACCCCGATGCATTCTTTTTCCTTCGTGATTGTCTGTTCCATCTCAAGAACGATCGTCGTGGAAAAGTTTTTGTTCCGCTTATATTCCGCCTGATTATTCTCGCCAATATTGATCATACCGCGCAGGTACTCGATCAGGCTTCGGTCAGAGTCATCTGCCGCCGCCTTATTGAAAAATCCACGTCCGTCCGTGTTCGCATAAAGCACGATCTGCATTGCATCGATCACTGTTGATTTTCCACTTCCGGAATGACCGGTAAAAAAGTTGATACTCTCATTTAAGCCTAACACCTTGCGGTCAATATAATGCCAGTTGTTGAGGCAGATTCTGGTAAAAACTTTATATGCCTGATTCATCTGTTCCATCTTCTGTCTCTCCTTCCTCATCCACATTCATTTCTTCTGGTTCAAGATCACTTTCTTCATCCGTCATATCATTTTCTGAAAGTGTTTCCTCACTGCTCCACTCCAGATTCTCCTGCCCGTCTACCTCGTTATCTTTTACCTCATCGGAAAAACTGCCAAGAAGCCCGTTCACATCTTCTCTCATCAATACTAAATTGATACACGGATAGATCATGATCCTCGTATTTTCAAGCTGTTCGTCAAACACATCCAAAAACTCTACCATCTGATATTTTTTCAGAATGGCAAACGCTCTTTTGATCTCCGTCATCGATGACGGTCCCTTGATGAGACGGAATTCTCCCGCTTTTCCATTTAATTCTCCAAACGTCGTTATTACATTGACACTGGAAGAAACCGCCGCCATTTTTTCATCATAGATCAGTTTTAACAGCAGCAGATAAATGGTCGCAAGTTTCGGCAGTTTCTCCCCGATTCCGTCTGTTCCCTCCAGATAAATGATTCCAAGCTCTGTATCCTGACAAAGTTTTATCCCTGCAACCGCAAAATACTCCGTCAGAAATTCCAAATGCCTGTCGCAAAAATCATACATGCGATCCGGCATCATACGTCCGTATTTTTTATCATATTTTCGTTCCGGCAGAAATGTCTGGGCAAGTAAGGTTCTTATCACTTCCTGCATCCACTCCACATCCTGCGTGTTTAATTCTTCGTAACCTTCAAACATTAATTCTGTTCACTTTCTATTGATTTTTGCTTTACACGAAAAGTCATCTTCGGATAACAATAATTTCCATTCGAAACCTGTTCATTCTCCACCTGTACCCGGTATCTGCTGTTCTTTCGCATACTGATATCGTAGGCAAGGATCAGCTTTTCAAATGACTCATCATCCGCTATATCCATATGTTCTGTCTCTAAAATACCATCTGTCATCTTCTCTTCGATGAACTCTTCGATCTGTTTTGCCGTATAGCGGTGTTCGATCTTATTTAAGCGCAGGACATCTTCCCTCGAAAGCTCCATCGGCTCCTCCTCTTCCTGCAGATCATCCTCAAATTTTCTGCGACGTCTTCTCTTATAAAGCGGATTGTCACTCAAAACATCAAAAGATGACAGATTCATATGTCCCGCCACCTCTTTTAACATCTCACTCTGTTCACTCTCCGTCTCAGCCGATCCAAGTTTATTCAAAAGTAAGATCAGCATACCGTGCCGTTCTGTCTCGTCACTGAGCAGATAATTTAACCGGCTCACGGTCGCACGGATATATTTGCTGTGCTCTTTATCCATATTTGAGATCCGGTGCTCGATATCATCAAATCCACGCTCTATCTGATCGATCAGATCCAGCACATCCTCCTGCCTGTTTCTTCTCGTATATAAAAATGGAAGTTCATCTTCCGTGCGCTTAGAATCTAACACAGAAGCCCTGTCCTCCGTAGCTTTTTGCTCCATATGCTGTTTCTGCCGGATACGCTCCACCCAGGCATCATCTTCCCGCATTTCTTTCAGCCAGCGTTTGATGTCCATTTTATAGATATAAAAATTATCACTCGTCTTCAGTATATGGTATTTTTTCCGGACAATCTCTTCCACATATCCGTCCAGATGCTCTTTCAGAAGATCCCCGTAAAACTGCTGTTCCAGAAGCCTTGCAAAAAATTTATCCATGTTATGAAGCATGTCCTGCAATGCCTTATTCAGCTTCTTCGTGTTGACAAGTGCCGTTTTTAACATGGTAAGATTCATGCGGTGATCATTTTTAAAGGAAAACAACGTCGCATAGACATTCTGGATATAAAGATCCGTGTCATCTAACGGCTCGTCTGCCAATTTTTCAAATGCCTCGATCATCACCGCCGCATAATCCGGTATGACGATATTGGTGGTCATCGCTTCGTAATCTTCGATTTTTCTGAGCCATTTTGTGCGCACCAGCCAGTTTAAGATACGACCCGGCAATGCGGTCTCCTCATCTTCCTCTGTCTCATTATCCTCCCTCATAAAGGCATAACGACGAGAGGAGCACATGTCGCTTAAGATCTGGACACATGCTTCTCTGCTTAAAAAGTAATTGTTGTACTGGTATTCGTCATTGATGGTCAGAAGTGCTTCTATATAGATGTCCCGGTTTACGGACCGGAACAGTCCCCAAAAAGATGCTGGGATGTCGTATATCAATTTCACGTTATTCTTTCCTTACTATCTGTTTCTTACTATCTTACAGGTATGCTGCTTTATCTTCACTTATACTGTCAGTCCGTGCAGCATCTTCATTTTTGACTCACGTTATCTCGTGCGCGACTCGTGCAGCATATCCATCTTCATCTCATAATATGCCGGACTCATATCCAGATAATGCTCATGCGGATTTTCAAAACGCTGCTCTTCTTCCCACACTTCGGTGTTAAGCTGCTTTTCCACATAGGCACGGATTTCCTCTAAAGATTCCGGCTCCACGATCCGTTTTCCGGCCTTTACAACCTGCTGTTGGAGTTTTTTCGCCGTACAGTTTTCAAAAGAACGATTTTTCCACGGTTTTACCGGATCTGCATAACGGTACGGTTTTAACATATCCACAGTCTCGCCTGCCTTTGTGATCAGATCTGCCACCGAATGTCCTGCTTCATCATAGATACGGTATACATCTTTCAGTCCCGGATTTGTGATTTTCTCCACATTTTCAGAGATCTTGATACGCGGAGCAAAGGTTCTGTTTTCTTCCACAGCTGAAATCTTATATACTGCCCCAAATACCGGATCGGATTTTGCGGTGATCAGGCGCTCACCGACACCGAAGCTGTCAATCTTTCCGCCCTGCTGTAAAATAGACGTGATGGTATACTCATCAAGGCTGTTTGAAACGACGATCTTGCAATCCTCTAATCCCGCATCATCTAACATCTTACGGATTTTTTTGGAAAGATATGCAAGGTCACCACTGTCGATACGGATTCCCTTTAGTCTTTTTCCCATCGGCTCTAAAACTTCTTTTGCCACACGGATCGCATTCGGGATACCGGAACCGATAACATCGTAGGTATCAACCAAAAGTACCGTTCCATCCGGGTAATTCTCCGCATAATGTTTAAATGCCTCAAACTCATCCTTATAATACATAACCCAGCTATGCGCCATGGTTCCGCTGACCGGGATATCAAACATCTGACCGGCAAGCACGGTTGCCGTTCCGACTGCGCCACCGATATATGCGGCTCTCGCACCATAAACTGCAGCATCCATGTTGTGGGCACGGCGCGCACCAAAATCAGAGACAGCCCGTCCCTCTGCTGCACTCACAATACGTCTTGTCTTTGTCGCGATCAGGGACTGATGATTCACCTGCGCAAGCAAAGCGGTCTCGATGAGCTGTGCATCAATTAACGGTGCGACCACCGTGATGATCGGCTCATTCGGGTACATGATCGTTCCTTCTTTGAACGCATAGATATCACCGCTGAATTTAAAATCTTTCAGATAAGCAAGAAAATCTTCTGTAAAAATGTTAAGAGAACGGAAATATGCGATATCCTCCTCATCAAAATGAAGATTCTCAATGTACTCTAAAATCTGCTCTAACCCTGCAAAAATCGCAAATCCGCCGCCATCCGGATTGCTGCGGTAAAATACATCAAATGCTACTCTTGTATCCTTGTCCTGATCGTTGAAATAACCGTTTGCCATCGTCATTTCATAAAGATCCATCATCATTGTAAGATTTCTTGTTTCACTCTGTTTCATCTTAATCTCCATTCTTGCGCTGTTGCCTGCGCCGTGTGTATTTCCTAGCGATTCAGTTCTGATAAGAGTTCTCTTTTCCGTTTTCCGATCAAAAGCTGTTCGTTATATGTCATATACCGCTCACAGGTATGCTCTGATAAAAACATTGCCGCTTCGGGTGTTAAAGTCAGTTCTGTCACAAACACGACCATCTCTTCACCATTTTCAAACGCCTGTTCCATAAAATCAAATGCATGCTCTAACGCATTCACCGCTTCCTGTTCCGCATTCTCTAAAGTTTCTCTTTGTCTGTCAAATCCGGCTTTTGCCTGTGTAAAACTCTCTTTTGCATCCAATCCGCCGTTCGGTACATTTTCTTTCCAGAGCGCAAAAATACGTTCCCATCTGGCTGCCTGTGCCTTGGTGCAGACTTCCGCCTGCTTCTCTGCTTCCACCACTGCCATTCTCTCCTCAAACAATGCCTGATAGCAGTCCACCGGCACTTCGCCTTCTTTGAGTCTTCTTTGATATTCTTTTAAAAATTCGTACCAGTTATCCGTGATCTGCTTGTTTTCCTGCACTTTTTCAAAAAATGCCGACAGACCGTCAAGCAGCAGATTTACCACGCTCAGTCTTTCATCGAACGCCGCCGCATAGATTCTTGCAAAGGTCTCCGGTCTTACTTTTCCGGCAAGGATATCCGCGATCCCGTAATCATCCCGGTACTTGCGGTACAGTTCAAAATATGCTGCTGCATCCTCTGCCACGTCCTCGTGATGGATAAACTCACGGATGACACTCTCATCTACCGGCAGATCCAGTTTCTCATAAACCTGCATCAGACTGCTCAAGTCCTCCCAGCCACGCGCTGTCACGAAACGGATACCATCCACATCTGCCTCCACACGGTAAAAGTTTTTCTGTCTCAGTTCCAGATAGCTTAAAATGGCATTATGAAGATGTTTTGCTCTCGCATATTCTTTCCAGACTTTATAATCAGCTTCAATGTTCAGATAACGGACACGGTCTAAAGTCACCATATCAAAATCACGCACCGACTTATTGTACTCCGGCGGATTTCCCGCTGCAACGATCAGCCAGCCTTCCGGAATCGCCTGATTGCCAAATGTCTTGCACTGCAAAAACTGCAGCATCGTCGGTGCTAAAGTTTCCGAAACGCAGTTAATCTCATCAATAAAAAGGATTCCCTCTTTCTGCCCGGTCTTTTTCATTTTACGGTAAATACTTGCAATGATCTCACTCATGGTATACTCCGTGACCGGATACGTTGTTCCATCGAAAGATTCCTCTTTTATCATTGGAAGTCCGACTGCACTCTGTCTGGTATGATGCGTGATCGTATAAGCGACCAGACCGATCTTACACTCCATGGCGATCTGTTCCATGATCTGTGTCTTTCCGATGCCTGGTGGTCCCATCAAAAGGATCGGTCGCTGCCTGATCACAGGAATACGGTATTCTCCCTGTTCATCCTTCGAAAGGTAAGCCATTACCGTATGCTTAATTTCTTCTTTTGCCTGTTTTATATTCATTTCTGAGATCTCATTTCTTTATTTGTTCGCCTATTATCTTAATACATTTTGGCAGTTTTTCCAATCATTTTATGCTTTTTTTCTCTTTCTCTCATAATAAATCACACAGGAAGCACTCAAAATGAGTCCAAACACAGTTGCAAGCGGTGTCGCAAATCCGATCTGGAACAATGTCACGCCAGACACTTTACTCATCGCGTACGAAACAGGGATTCTCACAAGAAAAGTACTTAAAATTCCCTGCACCGCAACTGTTGCAAGTGCAGCCCCTGCCACGCCCATCTTCAGTGCGCCGACCAGCGCAAAGTCACCTGCAATATTGACGACACATGCAACACCCATGAGGGCTAACGGTGTTCTCGCATCCCCCAGTCCGCGGAACATTCCACCGATTGCGTTAAACATGACGATACAGATGATACCGATTCCGCAGATACGGATATAATCGGTCGTCTGGGAAAATGCTTCCGCCGGCGCATTTATAACAGATGCGATTCCGACTGCCAATACAGCAACGATCACTGCGAGAAGGATTCCCACCGTGACAAACAGCCAGAGTGCAGAGCCGACTGTCCGCTCCGCTGCCGCCTCATCTTTTTTACCGATATTCTGTCCGAGCAAAACGGTACATCCCATCGTAAGTCCCGTGATGATCCCGGTGATCGTCTGCATCGTCATGCTTCCGGTCGACACGGCTGAAACTGCCGATGCATCCGCAAATAAGCCGACCACAAACAGATCAACCGTTCCATAGAGTGCCTGCAAAAGGTTTGCTCCAAAGATCGGCACTGCAAATAATAACAATTTTTTCCATACGCTTCCGCTTGTAAAATCGTGTTCCATAAAACTCTCCATAAAAAAACTGAATAAGAAACCGGGATTTCCACCCGGCTTCTTATCCAGCTCATAATATCGTAAGTATTATAAACCCTCCGATGACCACATTATTCTATAAAATCTTATGGTTTCTGTCAAGAGTTCTGACTTTATTACAAAACCATTATAAACCCATGAATTCATGACATGGAATCTGTTATTCTGCATATTTCATCAGTGCATCCACGATCTTTGGATATCTCCAGGTAACTGTTTTCCGGTCGAGCAGTCCGAACAGTTCGCCGTCCCCGGTAAACGCATTGTTATCCCACCAGTTACAGCTCATGCCGTAAGCGCGCGCCGCAGCAATGTAGTATGCCGCATAGTCCACACGGCTCTGCAGATTTCCGTTTTTATCCCGGGCACCAAACTCTCCGATCACGACCGGGATCTCATTGCTTATATATTTCGCATATAGTTTTTCCATCATCTGGTCGATATCGTTGGTACTTGTCTTTTCAGAAGCATTAAACTGATCAATACTCTCATTTTCCGTTGCCGCCTGCAATGCAAAATGATAAGGAATGTAAGCATGCACTGAGACAAGTATCTTTCCCTCATTTTCCGCAGTGTCCGTCGGCAGCACAAACTTGTCATTCAACACCCCATCCGCAGAGGCATCATAGCCAGGCACCATCAGATAACGTGTGGCATTATTGCCCCCTGTCTTTCGCACAACATCCACAAAGTTCTGATTCCACTCGTTGATACATTCTACTGCTTCCACACATTCCGCAGCATTCATATCCAGCCACCACTCATGATCTGTCTCTACCAGACGCGGTTCGTTGATACTCTCAAAGATCACATGCTCGTCATAATCTCCAAAACGGTCTGCAAGCTGCTCCCAAATGAAAGTCATGTAGGAAAGAGACTGCTCTAAATGCTCTTTGTCCGGGTAACAGTACTCTTTATCCGTATCATGATGGATATTTAAAATCACATACATGTCATCATCAACCGCATAATCCAACACTTCCTGCACCCTGTCAAGCCATGCCTCACTGATCGTGTAATGATCTCCCGATACATGATTATGCCATGACACCGGCAGGCGAAGCGTTTTGAAACCTGCTGCCTTTACTGCATCGATCATTTCTTTTGTCGTCTTCTCGCCGCACCACGACCACTCAATACTGAGATCATCTTCTTTCTGTGCATTCGTAATTGCATCAAATGTGTTGCCAAGATTCCATCCGATCTTCATATCCCGCACAAATTTCATTCCGTCTGTATCAGGTATCTCCTTCGGTTCAATTACAACTTCCGGTATCGCCACACCACTATCCTCCGTTTCTGTTTCTGCACTTTCTGTCTCCGCTGCTGTATCTTCTGCTGCCATATCATTTTTTTCTGTGGTATTATTTTCAGAATCCATCCTGGTCTCACTTTTTTCTGCCGACACATCAGCGGCATTGCCCGTCACCGTTTTTTCATCTGCCGGATTTTCTGCGCCACAGCCACCAAGCAGCATGCATCCTGCCATACACAGTGCGGCGAACTTTCCCAACTTATTTAACTTCATAATAATCCTCATTTCAAAACAATTTGTTTTGCCAGGGAACAACTTGCTTCAAGTTTTATCTTCTTCCAATCTCCGTATCAGATTCCCCTGTCACACTGTGTTCCTTTATATATGAAATGATCTCATCTGCCGTTGTAAATGCAAGACCGACATAACTGTCCGCTGCCCCATAATAAATGGCAATCCTTCCGGTTGCAGAATCATGGATCGTTGCACACGGGAAACAGACATTTGGAACAAATCCACGTTCCTCATACCATTCTTCCGGTGTTAACAGGAAATCGGTGCAGCGGTATTTTACAATAGATGGATTTTCTTTGTCTAAGATCGCCCCGCCAATCGAATATACATATCCGTTACAGGTTCCACTGACACCGTGATAAAACAGCAGCCATCCATCCTCAAGTTCGATCGGTGCTGCTCCTCCTCCGATCTTTAAGGACTCCCACCATTCATTGCCGCGTCCCATCACATGACGGTGTTTTCCCCAATAGGTAAGATCTTTACTCTCACTTATAAAAATATCACCAAACGGGGTATGTCCGCTGTCGGAAGGTCTTGACAGCATCAGGAAATTTCCATTTACCTTGCGCGGAAAAAGTACAGCATTCCGGTTAAACGGCAGGAACGGATTTTCAATTCTGGTAAATGTCTTAAAATCTTTCGTTTTTGCCATTCCGATCGCTGCACCGTAAAAATCCCCACACCAGATGATATAATAGGTATCCTCCACTTTTACAAGCCTTGGATCATACGCATATACCGGCATAAAATCATTGCCTTCTTCATCCACAAAACGTACCTTGTCTTTGTCAAAATCCCAATGAATACCATCCTCGCTTCTTCCCAGGTAAACATACGGGATTCCATTCGTCTGCTCCCCACGGAATACGCCGATGAATTTTCCTTCATACGGTATTACTGCGCTGTTAAAAATCCTTGCCACCCCTTCTACCGGATTTCTTCCAATAATCGGATTCTCCTTGTAGCGCCACACCGGCGCATTTACGATTTTCTCCGGCCTCTCCTGCCACGGCATGTTCGGCACTGCCGGACTGATCATTTTTACATTTCCCATCTTGTCTGCTCCTCCATTCTGCGCATCTCTCTTTTCTGTTTTTATGTTTCTGACAATAAAACCCGTGCGCTCCTTCCCCTTTTTATTCATAGCGGCATCTGTTCTGCCGTTTCTGACTCATTTCATTTATAATTCTGTTAATCCGCTTTCTGACTTATTTACGGCTCTGTCGCCGCTTTCCCAGTCTTCTCTGGCTCAGTTTACGGCTCTGTCGCCGCTTTCCCAGTCGATTTCCGGATCACAATATGTCCGCTTACGACACGTCTCACAAATGTTTCCCGTTTATCATTGAGGCGTTCTAACAAAAGCTCCACGCCCTCGGACGCCATCATCGCGATATCCACATCCACAGTCGTGAGTCCCGACGCATTGCGTCGGATAAACGGATAATTGTCAAACCCTGTGACCGATATATCCTCCGGCACACTGTATCCCATTTTTTCTAATTTTTCGATCAGGATACAGGCAATTTCATCATTGTTACAGACAAATGCCGTCGGCATATCCTCTGGCAGAGCCAGTTCTTTAAAAAGTCTGTCCTCACCTCTGTCCTCAATCAGATAATCCTCGCGATATAGGATATTATAATGATGTAATGCCCTTCTATATCCTAAATAACGATCCATAATGCTCGTAGTGGCATTGATCGAACCGACATAGGCGATCTTTTTATGTCCAAGTTCAATTAAATACTCCGTCATCTTGTATTCCGCGCTGATATTATCCATGCTGACAGAATCCGTCTCCATGGAGAGATCATAAAAATCCATGTAGATCATCGGAATATTCATCTGTTTTAATCTTTTTAAATATGTCTCGTCTAACTCTCCCATCAGAATCAGTCCATCCAGCCTGTTATCCCCCACAATCTGCGGCAGGATCATCATTTCCTGCATCCTCGTATCCACCAGTTCCAACATCGTCGCATAATCGTAATTGGTCAGGCATTTTGCAACACACTGGTACATTTTCATATAAAATGCATTGCTCGTGTCATCTGTATAGTAGGAAGGAATGATTACACCAACATTATAGTTTCTTCCCTCCTTAAGACCCTTTGCTCCGAGGTTATAACGATATCCAAGCCTGTCGGCTTCCTTTTTTACTTTTTCACGAAGTTCCTCACTGACTCCTTCTTTTCCCGTGAGTGCTTTCGACACGGAGACGATACTGACTCCCAGCTTTTCCGCAATATCACGCATAGTCACGTTTGCCATCTGAATTCCTCCTAAAACCGCTTACCGGTAATACCATTTTTCTTCCTCTTCTTTGCTCTGTGGCTTTGCCATATATTTTCTTAAGATCCGCTCCATAAGGAAACTTCCAAAATAACAGCACACTCCAGGCATCACAAAGATCATCGGGATCGGGATCAACAGCGCAAGCACTACACCAACAGCCACAAGTAATAACAGCAGAATCGTTGTCGGAAGGTGTTTAAAGACCATAAACAGCGCCAGCTTAAAACACGAAAATACATCCATCGTAAATCTCGACAATACCGGGAACAGATAGAGCACGATCCCTGCGATCACAAACGCAAGCAGAAGATATACCATTTCAAGTGCCCCTGCCACGATTGAAACCTGCTTTACCGTATAACTGTGATCAAGCCACAGCACCGCTGCCAATCCAGGAAAAATAACCGTCAGCACGATCCCTGTCTTTAAATTCTGCCGGTAAGAACGGAAAAACTCTTTTGTCACATACCCTTCCTCACAACGCACGGCTTTTACCATCGCATAATACATCGCGATCGTCGATGTTCCGATCGTAATGACCGGAATACATCCGATCAGCCACAAAACCGACACTAAAAGTATATTTCCAATCTGATTTGTCACCTTAAAAAACTTCGTCTCCGGTCCAAACATACTGTTCATGTTCTTCGCCCCTTTTCCCTGAAAAAAATTCTGCAAAACAGATATCGGTCAAATATTTCTTTTGCACAGTTCTTTTCTTAATAAATACTTTGATTCTGCTCCGGATGTCAAAAGGTTATGCCAAACACGGAATACCTTTTGACATCCAGATCATACCAGTTCACTACTGGATCTTCAACGTATCAATCTCATCCTGTAAGATCTGTTTGTTAGACTCAATCGCCTGTGATACTGTGCTGTCGCCATTTACAACATCACCGTAAAATACTTTGCTGACTGCACCCTCAGAGTCAATGCTGTTCCAGAGATCATTATTTGCAAGTGCGCCAAGTTTGTTTGCAAGTGTAACCTGATCCTCATCAACAAAACCAGACTCAAACCACTCCGGATCATCACGATAAGAAATATCATCATGATACCAGTTCATCATCTCCTCAAATACACAGTAAACAGAAGTTGCATCCTCAACACCAACCGGAATCATATAGTTGTTTGTGATCATAGCCGGCGTCATGCTTCCATCTCCGCTTGGTCCAACCGGTGCCGGGCAGATTCTCATATCAAAATCATGATTGTCGATCTCCTGGATTAAGATCCATGGCTGTGCAAATGCGAAAGCTACTTTTCCGGAAGAGAAAGCTAAGAGGTCGTTGTTCCAGTCATCCTGGTAAGGTCTTGCAGATTTATCTACATTGTATAACTGGTCGATAAAGTTGAACGCCTCAACCGTCTTAGGATCACTTAATCCCTCTGTGGAGGAATCTGCGATTGTAGCGTTGTTCGAAGCGCAGAATCCCTGAACAGTCAGAGTCCATGCACTGCCGTATCCGTATACATCCATGTTGCCGTCGCCGTCCGTATCCTGTGTACATGCTTTTGCATATTCTGCAAATTTATCCCAGGTCCACTCTCCTTTTTCAGCAAGAGATTCCGGTGCCTCTAAACCTAAAGAATCGATCATGGCTGCATTGTATGTCATATACATGGCACCGGATGGGATCGTGGTTGATTCATGGAATAAATAATCATCATTACCGAGCAGGTTCTGTTTTGTAAATACGGTTCCGTCTGTCAGGATATCAGAGTCAGCCGGTGCATAATCAGAAATTTTCTGTACATATCCATTTGCAACCGGTGAGATACCAAACTGAAGATCTGTCAGGTAGATATCGCAGTCCGGTGTACCTGCTGTGACAGATGTATTGATGCTGTCAATGATTCCATCCCATCCAAGGTTTACCCACTCGATCTTGCAGTTCCATTTTTCCTCTACGGCACGGACTGCATCAAGTTTCATCTGCATGGTCTCCTCATTTGTCCAGGAACCACCTGCTGCTTCGATATCATCTAAAGACTGATAATTGCTGTCCCAGTATTCATCCCACCAGAGACCGATCTTTATGGTTCTTCCGCCTAAATCCTTTGCCTCGTAGCCACTGTCAGCCACTGCTGCATCTGAACTCTCCTCCGTATCTGCTGCGGTTTCGGTTTCTGCACTCTTTGTATCTTCCTTTGTGCCAGCATCTGCTGCGTTATTTCCTGCATCTGCCCCCGTGTTCGCAGTATTTCCGCCGCATGCTGCAAGTGATGCTGCAAGTGCACCTGCCAAAAGTACTGAAACCACCTTGTTTCCAACTGTTTTCCTTCTCATGTGAAAACCTCCTTCTTATAAATAAAAATATATTGTTTTCGAAGTTACCATTCTAACCAACGATACCGCTGCGGCTGGCTCCCTCGATAAAACGCTTCTGTAACAAAATGTAGATAATAACGATCGGTATCACCATCAACACGATTCCGGCATACAGATAAAGCTGTGACACTGCCGTATCCTTGATCTGATCGATAAACTCGATCGATGCCCGCAAAGTAGAAATCCGCATGCTCATGAGCAATTTTGAGTTGATGGAAAATAATTTTGCATAAAATGTATCATTGTACTGCCATACCAGTGAGAAAATGCTGACGGTAAGGACAGACGGCATCGCATTGACCAGCATGATGCGGAAATAAGTGTAAAACGATCCCGCACCGTCCACGACCGCTGCCTCCTCGATTTCCTTTGGCAGTCCGCGAAAAAACTGGTTAAAAATGTAAATGTAAAGTCCTGACCGCAGTCCGCATCCCAATGCTGTCATGATATACATTGGAACTTCCGTACTAAGAAGATTGATGCCGTGTCCTGTCACAAGATGTATGATTCCGAAGATATCAAAGTTACGGAACTGTGTATAAAGCGGAAGCATCAGCGTATCATTCGGAATTACGATCGTTAAGATCACACAGCCAAACAATACTTTCTTAAACGGGAACTCATATCTTGCAAATCCATACCCTGCCATGGAGCAGATAAAGATCTGGATCAGCGTCAGCGATATCACATAGGCGAACGTTGTCGCAAGCGTCCTCGGGTACGTCATTCTTGTAAAAGATGTAATATAGTTCTGCAGAGTACCCTCTGCCGGAAGCAGCATGACAACCGCCATTGTAATGATCAAATTTTTCAAAAACGGGGGTCTGCGCTCAGAGTATAAAAATACGGTTCCAACAGCCAGAATGGTAACCAGAAAAATTGCATTCCATAATGTAGGAAATACCGACAATGATCACCACCTTAAGCAGCCAGATCAGAAAACCCTTGATCTGTCTTCCCGCTTTCTTTACCTGAATCTCATCGAGAGGCTGGTCTTTTAAATTTCTGATATTCATATACTCTGCCACCCCCTAATTATAGTAAAATACTTTCTTTGAAATCAGCTTACATACAATGACCAGCAATGCGATGACGATCACGGAACTGAGTAAACTCATCGCAACACTCACGCCCCAGTCAAAATTGACAAACGCCATATCGTATGCCTTTTCCACAACATCACTGTCTACGAAGGAATCCACGATCGTATACACAACATTTGTGATGATAAGCGGAGATACCATCGGAAACGTCACTTTCCAGAATGTCTCATACCCTGTCGCGCCTTCGATCTTTGCCACCTCATACAACGCTCCCGGCACGGACTGCAGTGCTGCGATAAAGATAATGATCTGCACGCCGGACGCCTGCACAATGTCAAAGATCCGTCCGACTGCCGCTGTGATATAATCGAGCAGTGCAACCGGAAATCCGAGATCCATAAACAGGTTCATAAAATAGTCTACATTCACACCCGATGCAACTGCCGCCTCCGCAGATACTGCTGCAACACCACCGGTAACCGCCTCCCTTGCCATCTCGATCGCATTATTGATTGCTCCGGCATTCATGATGATCGGCAGAAACAGAATCGCACGGACTAACGTTCTTCCCTTAAACTTACCATTACAGATCATCGCGATAAACAAACTGAAAAAAATAATCAGCGGAACATCAATAACGATATCCCGGATGGAAGTCGCCAGAATCTGGTTGTAAGTCGGATCCTGAAACAGTGCATATTTGAAATTATCAAGACCGGTAAACTTCAATGTATATCCTCCGGATTCAAGCATCTCCATCTTGCTTAAACTAAACCGCACTGCCTGGATCAGGCTTTTTACATAGAACCATAAAAATCCGATCAGCCATGGTGTGATAAATGCAAAACCTGTCAGGGCACGTTTCTGCAGTAAAGATAACTTTTTCTTTTTCTTCATTATGCCTTACCTCCCTTTACCTGATAACTCATTGCATCTACAGTCACACCGTCCTCTGTGATACTCTTATCTGTCTTATTGATATAAATGCTGACACCATTGTCATACTCGGTCCTGACAAGGCCGCCCTCTGTCACTTCGTGATGGATCATCGCAGCACCCTGCACCTGATTTAAAGCTCCGTTGATCGTCTGGTAAACATTTACGGCATCACTCATCCAGGTCTGGTAACAGGTGGAATACTGGTCCGCCGAGGAAGTATATTTCATGACGCTTGAATCTTCCCAGGAAAATGTAAATCTCGGTGCACAGCCATACTCGATGTAAGTAAGAAGCAGTGCGTCATCAATGTCAGCATCCCTGAGATTTAATGCCTCCCCGGAATAATCAATACTTCCGTGAATGACCATCTGATAAAACGGCACCTGCTCATCAATGATGTAAAACTGACTGTACTCCACCGGTGCGTCGATGATGTCGGAGACATAACCGAAGGTGTAAGCGTTGCCGCCCTCCTCCATCAGCGTCTTTTCCGTCGCTGCAAGTTTTCCATACTGCGCTTCCACGATCTGTTTTGCTGCCTGTCTGTCGATCAGCTCGGTTCTCTTTTTATCAGAGACTAAAACATTCGAAAGATCCCTCAGACAGATACCGCTGATCTCGTAATTTGTGATCTTATCCGTAAATTTGTCTACATAGCGGCTTAAAAACTTCGGTGAGATCATATAATATGCGAGCTCGTCATACCAGTTTAAGGTACTTGTCTGCCGCATCGTCGCAGGATTGACGGCACCAAGCTCAACCACATAACCGGAATAATACTTTGACGCCTCAAGCACATCGTTAAAACGTTTGGAAGTATACGGTACTTTCTGGAAGGAAACATTTCCATATAAAGCTCCACCATTTTCCTCTAAGACATCACTTAAATGTTCAAAATCTTTTTTACTTCCGACTTTCTTAACCAGTTTGATCTTATCTGCCACATCATGATAGATGCCGCCGTTGAACCAGCCTTCGTAATTCATACGGATCTTTGTGATATCCTCGCCGTAAAACTCCTCTAAGATCTTTTCCGCTTCCTCGTAAGTGGTCATCGCAGAGATTCCTGTGTAAGGAACACCCATCACATGTTTTTTCGTCTCCACACCGCCAAGAACATCTAAATACAACGGGATATCTCCAGTGTCGTTTGTCTCCTTTAACACACCCTCTTTGATGAGCTGGCTACGGTAACATTTTGCCATGCCGGAATAATCTGCCTCATCCCCAGAAAGGAAAGAATAACATACCGTAAGATTTTCATCGTAAATATCATTTTCAAGTACCGGCACATCCGCCTGATTTCCGCTGACACCGAACATATTCAATAGTTCGATCTCCCTGACACAGAACTCCGGGTAAACGTAATTATAACTGTTAAGTTTTCCGGACACATCCGCATTTACGATTGCGAGTGCATCGCCGCCTGTGATCCTGCCAAGAAATGCACTATCGCCATTTTTCATTCCAAATACCGGAATCCTTGCATCCTCTGTATACTCTGTCACAACATAGCTCTGTACGACCGGGTCGATCCCGTAGATATTCTGGCTGTACGCTGCGTTTTTACAACCGTTGTTTAAATTGATCAGTGCTCCCGATCCGTCCGGCACGAACATATAGCCATCTGCATCCGTCCCCGCCGCCCCGAAGAATGGAAGGACACGGATCCTTGAGATCACGGCTCCACCCTTCTCCTCGATTTCCTTTGTCGGAACAGAAACGCTCAGCCCGTTTTCTGTCAGCCGGTACTCAATCGGGATTGTAAAGGAAATATTCTCCTTCTCATCCGTCTCTGACATATCCACGGCATAGTCATCTGCGGTGTATCCAGCCTGCTCGAACAGTTTATTTAATTTTCCCATTCCGACTTTCGAGGACTGTGCCTTTTCATTCAGCTTATAGACGCCGTCTTTCAGACGAAACTTTGCTTTTACCGTTCTTGCATCCTTTTTGTCTAACTTATCTAACACCAGTGTCTGAAGCCGCTCCTCTGTGATCTGCAACGGTACGATACCTGTTGCCGAATCAAGATCTGCAAGTGTATAGGTATAACGGATGCCATTTTCAATACTCTCTGCGGTAAACTGTCCTTTTTCGATGCTCATATCATAATTGTTCATCGTCGCACTGTTTCTCGCCGCATTGTAATAGGTAAGTGTCAGTGTCGCATTCAGTTCTGCCGCATTCACACCAGCGGCAATCGCATCGGAATCGCGCTCCACCGGATTGGAATAGGTGATATTTCCGGATTCTTTTTCGTAGACTGCGATCTCTGTCGTTTCTGTATTGGTATAAAGTTTTAATGTATCGTTTTCCGCAACCAAGACCATGCCGGGAACTGACGGTTTGTCATCCTTTGCCGCCTGAAATTCGCTTCCACTCTCCACTTCATAGGAAGAAAGATACTGTTTGTACGCATCATATCTGAAATAACGGAATACGACATTTGCGATCACTCCCACGGCGATGACCGCTGCCCCGGCGGCCACAACCACTTTCCATTTTATTTTTCGTTTCATAGTAAACCCCATTTCTGCCCCCATTTCCTATACCCGCAGCATGATCTCATTATATAAGCTCTCTATAAACGAAATCACCTGACCGATCAGTGAAAACAAAAGCATCACCACAAAAATAATGACCAGCATTGCGATAAAAGTCAGTATCATCGTTGCAAGCGTTTTTCCCAATGTATAATTGTGTACCGTCATGATACCAACCAGCACCAGGAACAAAAACCATGCAATTCCGACTGCTAAGAGCAGATAATAAAACGCTTCTTCATCTTCTGCCACCACCTGTGAAAACAGGATCGCCGGAATAAATGTAAGTATCATTGGAAGCATTGCGTAACCGCACACCGTAACGATATCCTTAAATCTTCCCTCACCGTCCATCAGGCAGGTGATCGACCAGTTTCCGACACAAAACAGAAAGAACAGAAGAAATACCGCACAGATCTCCGCGAGACTGTTGATCTCCATCGGATTTACATTGTTGACCACAAAGCCCGCATACTGCCTGTTTGCAGAAAAGCAGACTGCAAACAAAAAGACGAACAGGATCGAGAGTCCCACGCTTCCCCTGCCGCGGTGCCTGATCTCATAGAAACCGTCGGACGGATGCCCCAGTGTATAAAATGCATACTTTACTTTTTTCTTAAACATGAGACGCCCTCCTCTCTTTCCATTTCTTTTTGCCGATCTTATTCCAGAGCACCAGCAGAATGATAAGAACCAGTGCCGCAGTCAGATATCCGGTTAAGTTTTCCTTTAAGATCTCATTCCGGTAACGCTTGTATGCAATGGAATAATACTGTCTGTTATTTCCGGTCTTAAAGCACTCCATCGCCTTTTTATTTTCTCCTGCGGCGAGATAACTTTTTCCGATTCCGACATAGGCGAGTTCAAAATTGGAATCTAATTTTAAAACTTGTTTCCAGCACTCTACGGCGCTTGCCTCATCCCCGTCGTAGCGGAGACCGACTGCCTGGTTGATCAGGAAACCGTAATTGGTTGCCCTGTATTTATCCACAAGATTTTTGGAACCGTCCAGTACAATGATCTCATCCCCGATCGTATCGATCGCGGTCGGCGTATCAAAGGTACCCTCCTGACTTCCGATACCACCAAAGATATAGAGAAGATTCCCTTCATGATCGTAGGTAAAGATCCTTCCCCGCGTGGAGTCGATGACCGAATAGATTCCTTTCTCCCTGACCACTACATCGATGATGCGGGATGCTCCCGAATAATCACCGGTAAGCCGCCATAAAATATCACCGGATACCCCGGCAGCACCTTTCTGGATCACATCCTCCCCGCTTGGATTTAAGCGGCGCACGGACTGTTCTCCCTCCGCATCCACGTTCGTCGCATAGACGAAACCGTCGGAGTCGATCTCCATTCCGGTAAATTCCGTCGGAATGAAAAGCTGCTGTTTTGCACGCTGTGCTTTCGTGGAAAGTTTTCTCCAGATGATCTCCGCTGTTGTGATCTGTACATTGATCGTTCCGGTAAAACCGGTGAAGTTTCCTTCTGCATCAAACGCCATAATCCCTTCAAACTGGTTCTGTGCAATGACATAGATCCTGTCTGCATAGTCAACAGCTACTTTAAGCGGAGAAAACACATAATTTTCTCCAAGGATATCCGACTGCGGATTCTCGATGATCTGGATCAGATTTCCATTTTTGTCTAACTCGACCACGCGGTAATTACCGGTGTCCGCAACATACAGATATCCGTTTTCCGAAATATAAACTCCATTTGGAGAGGAAAAGTTGTCTTCCTTTCCGTCATTTAAAAACCCCTCAATCACCGTCTTTAACTGAAAATCAGAGTCTGTCACAACGATCCGGTTGTTTCCGGTATCTGCGATATAGACATTTCCATCTGCATCGGTATTTAAGTCCTGCGGACTGGAAAAA
>OHQH01000616.1_pt1 | contig 20857 bp, 15 predicted proteins | sample 1577891 | NCBI WGS metagenome assembly OHQH01 (sample SAMEA3879601, study PRJEB24766) | human gut metagenome | biome: human-associated habitat; feature: feces | place: USA | collected 1985/1987
TGTGGGCTTTGCCCACACCCACGACCTTTGAAAAGGTCGACCAAACTTTTATAATCTTTTATAATTAATTGGCAAATCAATTTGCTAAACCATAATTTAACTCGTTTTAACTCAACGCAACAAAAAAGAGATACCCACGAAAGGTATCTCTTGATTTAATTATTTTGCGTAATTGACAGCTCGGCTCTCTCTTATGATATTAACCTTAATCTGTCCCGGATATTCAAGCTCTTCTTCAATCTTCTTGCAGATTTCTCTTGCAAGCGGAAGCATACGCTCGTCATTTATGACTTCAGGTTTAACCATAATACGAACCTCACGGCCTGCCTGAATAGCATATGAGCTTTCAACACCCTCAAATGAAGATGCAACTTCTTCAAGCTTTTCAAGACGCTTGATGTAGTTTTCTACATTTTCTCTTCTTGCACCCGGTCTTGCGGCAGAGAGTGCGTCGGCAGCCTGTACAAGACAAGCTACAACCGTCTTTGCCTCAACATCACCGTGGTGAGCCTGAATAGCGTGAATAACCGCATCGTGTTCTTTGTATTTTCTTGCCAAATCTACACCGATCTGAACATGAGTTCCTTCGACCTCGTGGTCAATTGACTTACCGATATCGTGTAAAAGACCCGCACGCTTTGCAATTGTCGGATCCATACCAAGCTCGCTTGCCATCATACCTGCAAGATATGAAACTTCAAGTGAATGATTAAGTACATTCTGACCGTAGCTGGTACGATAACGAAGTCTGCCGAGTAATCTGACAAGCTCCGGATGAATGTTGTGTACGCCTGCCTCAAGCACTGCTCTTTCGCCGTCGTGCTTGATTGTAGCGTCAACTTCTCGTCTTGCTTTTTCAATCATTTCTTCGATTCTTGCCGGATGAATTCTGCCGTCTGAAATAAGTTTTTCAAGAGCAATCCTTGCAACTTCTCTTCTTACAGGCTCAAAGCTTGAAAGAGTGATTGCTTCCGGTGTATCGTCAATGATAAGATCAACACCTGTGAGTGTTTCAATGGCTCTGATGTTTCTGCCCTCACGACCGATAATTCTGCCCTTCATTTCGTCATTCGGAAGAGGAACTACGGAAATTGTAGCCTCTGCAACCTGCTCTGCGGCAAGTCGCTGAATTGCAAGAGAAATAATGTTTCTTGCTTTTTCGTCCGCCTCATCCTTAAGCTGCTCCGTATATTCCATAATCTTAACGGATTTCTCATGAGCAAGCTCGTCCTCAAGCTGTGAAAGCAGGTAACTCTTTGCCTGCTCGGCTGTATAGCCGGAAATTTTCTCAAGCATTTCAAACTGACTTTTCTTGAGTGTTTCGATTTCCTCAAGCTTTGCATCAGCGTCTTTTAACTTACGAGAAAGCTTTTCGTCCTTAAGCTCCATGTTGTCAAGCTTTTTGTCGAGGGTTTCTTCCTTTTGCTGAATGCGTCTTTCCTGGCGCTGAACTTCTTTGCGGCGGTCGGCAATTTCTTTTTCGCTCTCTGTTCTGAAACGATGAACCTCGTCCTTGCCTTCTAAAACAACCTCTTTCTTTTTGGCTTCGGCTGTTTTCATAGCTTCCGATACGATTTTTCTTGCCTCTTCTTCTGCACTTCCGATTTCCTTTTCGGCAACATTTTTACGATAGCTTATACCTGCAAAAATGCCTATGCCCGCACCGAGAAGCAACGCAACAATAATTAATATTATTGCTAATAACGACATTCTGACACCTCCTTGTTTGATTTTTAATTAGATAATAAGTTTAAGTTCAATCAAACAGCCTTGTCGGTGCCGTTAGTAAAGATATTCAATTTTCATTTTTATAAAAATAATTTAATTTTAATATTTTTTATATGCTGTGGTTTGCAACAAAGGTATATTATAACGATTAATAAGTTATAAAAACTAAATAAAAAATATCTATAAATAACGGCTCTGAACGAGTCTGATTAATAAAAAATAGGTAAATTTGCATTAATCCTATTTAACCGCACTAACGGTATTATAAGTATTTTATCCTAATTTAATAAAAATGTCAAGAATATTAATGGCAATTTTGCAAATAAATAATTAAAAAGTGAAATATTCACAGGACAATTTGACAATAGTGTTCGTCAAATTGCAGTAAAAGATGCAGAAATTTTGTGAAATTTTCGTTTTTATGTAAAATTCATAAGAAATTTGTTAAAATTTTATCAAACACTTGAATAACGGCAAAAAATGTAATATAATTAAACTACCTTATAAATTAGGAGGAATTTAAAATGTCAGTAAAAGTTGCAATTAACGGTTTCGGCCGTATCGGTCGTCTTGCATTCAGACAGATGTTTGGTGCAGAGGGCTATGAGGTAGTTGCTATCAACGACCTTACAAAACCATCAATGCTCGCAGATCTTCTCAAGTATGATACAGCACAGGGCGGTTACTGCGGTAAAATCGGTGAGAACCTTCACACAGTAGAGGCTGATGACGAGAACAACACAATCACAGTTGACGGCAAGACTCTTACAATCTATGCTAAGGCTAACGCTGCTGAACTCCCATGGGGTGAGATCGGCGTAGACGTAGTTCTTGAGTGCACAGGTTTCTACACATCAAAGGCAAAGAGCCAGGCTCACATTGATGCCGGCGCTAAGAAGGTTGTTATTTCTGCTCCTGCAGGCAACGATCTTAAGACAATCGTTTACAGCGTAAACGAGGGTACACTTACAGCTGATGATACAATCATTTCTGCTGCTTCATGTACAACAAACTGCCTCGCTCCTATGGCTAACACACTTAACAAGTATGCTGAGATCCAGAGCGGTATCATGTCAACAATCCACGCTTACACAGGCGATCAGATGATCCTCGACGGTCCTCACAGAAAGGGTGACCTCAGAAGAGCAAGAGCAGGTGCTGCTAACATCGTTCCTAACTCAACAGGCGCTGCTAAGGCTATCGGTCTTGTTATTCCTGAGCTCAACGGTAAGCTCATCGGTTCTGCACAGCGTGTTCCTGTTCCAACAGGTTCAACAACAATTCTTACAGCTGTTGTTAAGGGTAAGGATGTAACAGTTGAGGGCATTAACGCTGCTATGAAGGCTGCTGCTTCTGAGTCATTCGGTTACAACGAAGATCCAATCGTTTCTTCAGACGTAATCGGTATGAGATTCGGTTCACTCTTCGATGCTACACAGACAATGGTATCAAAGATTGCTGACGATCTCTATGAGGTACAGGTTGTTTCTTGGTATGACAACGAGAACTCATACACAAGCCAGATGGTTAGAACAATTAAGTACTTTGCTGAATTAGGCTAATCTTAACCTATAATTTATCAGGTATAAACTTTAAGCTGTCTCTTTTGAGGCAGCTTTTTGTTTTTATAAAAATTTTTCTGTTGATATTTACTTTTATACTTTTGTATGTTAAAATTTTAGTGTATAAAAATATTTGCAATGCTTTGCAAAGGAGAACGGAAATTATGAACTCTAAGTTAAAAAACAGTGATACTGATTTTCTTTTTAAAGCAATTCTTTCTCTTGAAAACGAAGAGGAGTGTTATCGCTTTTTTGAAGATTTATGCACAAGTCCTGAACTTAAGGCTATGTCACAAAGACTTGTTGTAGCAAAAATGCTTACAGAAAAAAAGGTTTATTCTGAAATTGTAAAAGAAACGGGTGCATCAACCGCAACAATCAGTCGTGTAAAGCGTGCTCTTTTTGATAACGATACCTACGGTTACACACTTGTACTCGACAAAATCGCCAAAGAGGAAAACAAATGAGTTACAATATTTTTGCCGATTATTATGATGTATTAATGCAAAATGTCGGCTACAAAGAGCGAAGCGACTACATTTGTGAGCTTATGAAAAGGCATAATCACGAATTTGGCATTACACTTGACCTTGCCTGCGGTACGGGCAGTCTTACTACGGAGTTGGCACTTAAGGGCATAGATGTTTACGGAATTGACGCAAGTGCGGAAATGCTTAGCGAGGCAATGCAAAAGTCGAGCGAAAAAGGGCTTAATATTTTATATTTAAAGCAGAAAATGCAGAATCTTAACCTTTACGGCACTATAGATACCTGTATTTGTACGCTGGACAGCATAAATCACATTACAAAAGAAGAAGATGTGACAAAGGCTTTTGAGCGTGTAGCTTTCTTTATGGATAAAGACGGTTTGTTTGTATTTGATGTCAATACCGTTTATAAACACGAACAGGTGCTTGCGAATAATACATTTGTATATGAAACCGATAAGGTATTTTGTGTGTGGCAGAATACTTTACGGGAAAACTGCGTGACGGATATTGACCTTGACTTTTTTGAAGAAGAAAACGGCATTTATTATAGAACAAGCGAGAGCTTTTCGGAGCGTGGATATTCAAGAGAAAAACTGACGGAAATGCTTGTAAATGCGGGTTTTGAACTTGAGGCTGTATATGGAGATATGAGTTTTGACGAACCGAAAGCCGACGAACAAAGGCTTGTTTTTGTGGCAAGAATGAAAAATCCAATCAATAAGGAATGTTAACGGGAGAATAATATGGATAAAATTATAAGATGTATAACATCGGACGGCGCAGTAATGGCATCGGCTATTGATGCGTCCGATATTGTTTTTAAGGCACAGAAAATTCACGGACTTTCAAGAAGCGCTACTGCGGCACTCGGCAGACTTTTGTGTGCGACTTCTATGATGGGCGCAATGCTCAAGCAGAAAGACGCATCAATTAACCTTAGAATATCGGGTGACGGAGAACTCGGCCCCGTAATAGCGGTTGCGGACAGTAAGGGTAATGTTCGTGGATATGTAGGAAACGCAAATTGCCCTACCGAATACTATAACAACGGCAAAATCAATGTTTCAAAAGCAGTAGGTAAAAACGGTGTGCTTAATGTAATGCGTGATTACGGTTCAGGCGACCCGTATATCGGTCAGGTTGAGCTTGTAAGCGGAGAGATTGCCGAGGATATTACCAATTATTTTGCAACAAGTGAGCAGATTCCCACAGTATGTGCGCTTGGCGTTCTTATTAATAAAGAGGACGGCGAAGTGATGCTCGCAGGCGGATTGCTTATTCAGCTTTTGCCGGGTGCTTTTGAAGATACAATTGAAAAACTTGAAAAGAATCTCGAAACTCTCGAGCCTGTTACAACTATGCTTGCAAAGGGAATGAGTATTCTTGATATATGCAAAACCGCTCTTGCAGGCTTTGAGGTGGAAGTGCTTGACGAGTACCCTGTAAAGTATGTTTGCACTTGTTCAAGAGAAAAACTCGAAAGACTTTTCTGTACAATGAGCGACGATGAAATTCGTGCAATGCCTGATGAAAACGGCAGAGTAGTGGCTAATTGTCATTTCTGTAACAAGAAGTATATCTTTAATAAAGAAGACCTTGAGAAGATTATTAAAGAGAAAAATTCCAAGGATAACACTTCCAAAGACAAAAAGTCAAAAGAGTAAATTGTCGTAAAATATCGTGTTGCTTTGCTTTTGTAAAGTTTTTTTGAAAAAAATTCAAAAAAGTGTTGACATTTGAGCCGATATGGTGTATTATAGTACCTGTCGCTAAGAGATACGACAAACGAAAGCTAAGCGACAAAGGCAATGGGAGCATAGCTCAGCTGGGAGAGCATCTGCCTTACAAGCAGAGGGTCATAGGTTCGAGTCCTATTGTTCCCACCATTTGGCCCGGTAGTTCAGTTGGTTAGAACGCTAGCCTGTCACGCTAGAGGTCGACGGTTCGAACCCGTTCCGGGTCGCCAAATTTTGCCTCTGTAGCTCAGTCGGTAGAGCAGGGGACTGAAAATCCCCGTGTCGATGGTTCGATTCCGTCCGGAGGCACCAAAAATGCGGATGTAGCTCATCTGGTAGAGCGCCACCTTGCCAAGGTGGAGGTAGCGGGTTCGAGCCCCGTCATCCGCTCCAAAAAACATTAAAAAAGCACTTGTCTTTTGACGAGTGCTTTTTTGACTATATACCAACTTTTGGTAGATACTCGAATTGAATGTTGAAATATTCTGCTTGATTGGAAATCTGATGGTTATTATATGACAATACAGAGTCTGTCTGTTTACAGTTCTTCCGTCTTAAAGGTTGTATAACCCTCATAATAGTAACTATGGTCGATACCTTTCATATAGATCTCTCGACTGTCTGTTTCGTCTGTAAGTGCACATTTTAGCAACACTTTAATTTCCACATCTTTAATTGGGCTGCGCTCCATTGCCAACAGATAATCTTCTTTATCAACTTTGCTCCAATCAATCACCTTGCCGATTTCGTTTTTCAAAATATGGTCAAGCCAAATGCGTGTGCTTCGCCCGTTTCCCTCACGAAACGGGTGGGCAATGTTCATCTCAACATACTTTTCTATAATCTCGTCAAAGCTCGCCTGCGGCATCTTGTCAATGCTTTCAAGTGCCGCCTGCAAGTACAATAAAGGAGCAAAACGAAAATTACCTTTTGCAATATTGACGGTTCTAAGTTCACCTGCAAAATCGTAAATATCCTCAAAAAGATATTTATGAATTGCCTGCAATGTAGAAAACTTGCCGGCAGGAAGACTGTCTAAAACGCTATTTTCAAAAAGTTCCACAGCTCTTTTCTTGCTGACGAATTCTTCTTCACGGGCAAGGTCAGCAGAACTTGTCAGTCCGAATTTATTTTCAAGTGTCATTTAGTTTCTCCCTCATTCAATTAATTATCGGCACACTTTCGTATAGTCAAAATTTAGTCAAAATTCTGTTGTTTTAGTATAACATATTTTTAATTTAAAAGCAATGATTATTGCAGATTTATAAAAAAAGGCAAGAAAATATCATAAAATCGAAACTGATTTTGTTATAGCTCCGTCAGAGATAATTTGATTTTTCTTACTTTTCTGCTCTACTGTCAATTTACCCTATCTGCAACCGTACGCCAAAATACTCGCCGTTTTATGCGGCGAGTATTTTTTAGCAAATATTATTCGATTAAACTTACATACTGTCGGCGGATTCTGCGATTTTCATTTGAAGATATGTAACATCCGTAATCATAATAAGACCGTCACCGTCCAAATCTGCCGACAATACCTTTAAGTCGGATAATTTATGTCTGCCCGAAATAGACATTTGCAAAATTGTTGCGTCATTAACATCAATCTTACCGTCGCTGTTAAAATCTCCGAATACAGCCTTTGTTGTATCAATTTCATAACTGCCCGTAGCGTTGTCTGCGCTGACATATGCCACATAGCAAGTACCGCCCTTTGCCACAGATGTTACGAATGTATATTTCTCATCTTTACCGAGAGTTTTACTGTTAATAACCTCGCCATTTTCATTTAAAAGATATACATTCACACTGTCCATATGAGATGTTGCAAGAACCGCAAGCATTGCTTTCTTGTCAAAACTGTATTTAAAAATATCCACCTTGTCGGTTTCTGTCAAAAGTCCGCTGTAAATGGTTTCGGTTTCCGCATTGTTTGCGGTTTCGAGAGTATTGTTTGAACCCTCTTCGGTTTCGGAGAAAGATTCATAAAACGGCGTAAAAGTAAAGTCAACGCTGTACTTTCCCGTTACTTTTTCGTATGCCGAAATTTTTATTGTATATGTGCCTGCCGAAATATATAACTTCTCATTAAAACTTCCGCTGTGACAGCTTTCTTCAACATAATTATCCCCGATTATGTTTTATCAATATTTAATTTTATCTGTTCAAAAGTTACACCGTATTTTTTTGCAATATCTCTTGCATAACTGCTTCCTTGCGGCGGTGAAATGTAAACTTTAAACGAGCGTTCACCGTTGTCAACTCCCGTTACAAGGCTTTGTACAATACTTTTGCCCTCTGTTTTGGTGTTCATTTCGTCAAGGTTTTTAGCCAAATCGTGCATATGTGTGTTAAACACCGACCTTACTCCGAGGTAACGCATTGCCCGCACGACATCTTTTGCAATAAACAAACCCTCCGATACATTTGTGGTTGCAAGGCTTTCATTAAGCAAAAGCATACTGTTTTCGGTTGCAATATCAAAAATTTCCGCAAGTCTTTTGCTTTCTTCGCCAAGTCTGCCCAGGTCAACTGTGTCGTTTTCGTCTGCCGGAAAGTGCGTAAAAATATTATCGCAAGGACTGATTTTCAGCTCACGGCAAGGTGCGTAAATACCGTTTTGAGCAAGCAAAACAGCAAGACCGACAGCTTGAGTGAAAGTGGTCTTTCCTCCCCTGTTCGGACCCGTAAGAATATAAATTCTGCCTGATTTGTCGTCAAAATCAATATCATTTGCCACGATATTAAATTCTTCTCCGTTCACACGCTTTATGCCGAGCTTCAGATTATACACGCCTTTGGCAAAAATCTCTCTGTTTTCCGACGGCAGGATTTCGGGCTTGCACATATCAAGTCCTTTTGCTCTGATTTTTTCAACCAGCTCTGCCCATCTTATATAAAAAACGATTTCAGGCATAAGCGCAGAAAGCGTGTATCCGCTGATATTTACATACTTTGTAAGCACGCTCTGAATGTCACGGACTGTTTTTCTCATAATATCGGTTACCGCCTTTTTAAGGCTGTCCGAAAGCGGATCGGCGCCTGTCAATCCGCTTGAGGTTATATGAGGATTACCGTTTGTCGGCACTGCGTCAAGAGTACCGATTCCTATATCATTTTCCTTAAACTTCGGACTTGACGGGTGAAATTTCTTAATATCCGATATATCTGTACCGAAATGAATTTCATCTCCGTTGTTGGTAAACTTCATAAAATGCTGCATAAGTCCCGAAGATGTAAAAGCCTTATCGTTAAGCGACAAAATTCCCGCATTTTTCGGTCTTAACAAATCATCAAGATTTACTCCTATCGTAATGCTCTTTACTTTTTGCACCTTGGCAAAGGTTTCGTTAATGTCGGCTTTTAACTGCGGAAAACCGCTGTTGGCATAAATATCGGTAACTTCTTTTTTCAGGGTAAGCAATCCCTCCGACTTTATATCAAGACTTTCAAGGCATTCTTTTATTTTTGTAATGCAATTAACATAACCGTCAATCTCTCGCAGACGGTTAATCAACTTCCATAAAGAAGATGCCTCCGTGTCCTTTTGAAATCTTGAAATGTCACGCAAATCGTTAAGTTCTTCAAGAAGTTGAGCAAGAGAATCACGCAGTTTCGGAAATCTAAGAAAATCGTCAAACACATCTCCCCTATATTTCACGGTTTCTGCATCGTCTGTAATTTCGGTCATAATTTTCATTATAACATTTTGCTCATATTCACTTTTGGTAAGCGCCTTACAAATAAAATCAAGCGAAAGGTCGTTTATACTTTCTTTTGTCAGGCTCTTAAATACCGCTTTTGAATTTTGCGGATTCAACAAACTTATTTCAGCCATAAGATTATACCGCCTTTTATAAAAAATATCTATATCTTCACAAAGTTAAGTTTAATATATTGTTAAACTTCCACTATATATAAAATAACATTATTTTCGTTAAATGTCAAAGATTTTTTGTTGCAGATTGTCAAACATTTAAGATTTTTAAAAATATAATAAAATTATTGTGATTTATTAGTCTGTTTTATGTACTCGTAACCTTGCACTATTATGCTCAATTTGCTATAATAAAATTTATAATCAGTAATTAAAGGAGCTTTATAAATGAAAGGTATTCGATTTTTTGCGGCGCTTTATGCCGCAAAGCTTGCGACTGTGGCACTTTCTGTAATGCACCGCAACGGTACTCATATGCCGGGCGTACTTGCTATGAAAATCTGCCCCGACTTTCTCGGCAGAATGGACAAGCCGAAAACAATCATCGGCATAACCGGCACAAACGGCAAAACCACAACTGCAAATATGATTAACGATATTCTTGCAGACAACGGGTATTCTCCTGTAAATAACCGTGCAGGCAGTAACATTCTCGGCGGTGTGGCAACAACCTTGATCTCCGCCGTTAATTTGAGAGGCAAAACAGTAAAAGACCTTGCTGTACTTGAGCTTGATGAACGCAGTTCAAGACTTATATATCCGTATGTTCATCCGACATACTTACTCTGCACAAACCTTTTCAGAGATTCTTACAAGCGTAATGCTCACTCTGAATTTATATTCGACATTCTGGACAAGCACATTCCAAAGCAGACAAAACTTGTTTTAAATGCAGACGACCTTGTAAGTGCAAGACTTGCCAAAGAGAATGACAGAGTATATTTCGGCATTGAGAAGCAGGACAACGAGGTTCTCAATGAGAATACAATAATCATCGACACTCCGCTTTGCCCCGAGTGCGGCAGCAGACTTGAATATGACTTCCGCCGTTATCATCATATTGGTTCGGCTCACTGTACAAAATGCGGTTTCCATTCGCCAAAAGCCGATTACGATGTTACAAAGGTAAACGAAAGCACCGGAAGAATTACAATGTCACTCAAGGGCAAACAGGCTGATTTTAAAGCAGTCGGTACTTCTGTTACGGATACCTATAACCTTGCAGGTGCGATTGCCGTTCTCTCCGAATTTGGTCTTAGCGCAGAGCAGCTTAAGAAATCCGTTGAAAAACTTGAAATTGTAAAAAGCCGTTATGACGAAGAAAAAATCGGCGACAAGCAGGTTATTATGAGTGTTGCAAAGGGACAGAACCCCGTAGCCTGCTCAAGAGTATTTTCTTCCATTAAAAATCACACAGGCAAAAAAGCCGTTGTACTTATGCTTGACGACCTCGGCGACGCAGAAGAAACAAGCGAAAACACAGCTTGGATATACGATACCGACTTTGAATTTTTAAATGACGATTCAATTACACAGATAATTTGCAGCGGTGTTCGCCGTACAGACTACAAGGTAAGACTTCTGCTTGCAGGCGTTCCCGAAGAAAAAATTACTTGTGTTGAAAAAGAGTCCGATGCGGCAAATGAAGTTGACCTTGACAAAGCAGATACAATTTTCTTCCTTTATGATGTTTACACAACATCTTACGCCGCAATTTCAAAAAATACAATCAGCGACAGAATGGCTGAAAGGAGTGCAAAACAATGAAAATAGAAGTTCTATTCCCTGAAATATGCAATCTTTTCGGCGATATGGGCAATATGAAATATCTGAAAAAATGTTTGCCGAACGCTGAATTTATTTCAACCGCATTTGGTGACAAACCGCTTTTTGCAGACGAACAGCCAAATTTAATTTACCTTGCACCGTCAAACGAAAAAAATCAAGAGCTTATAATAAAAGCTCTGCTCCCCTACCGTGACAGACTCAAAGAATTGATTGACAACGGCACTCCTATGCTTTTCACGGGCAATTCGGGAGAAATTCTTTTTAAAGAGATAGAAAACTATGACGGCAGAAAAATTCCTGCGCTTAATATTTTTCCGTTTACCGCAAAGCGTGAGCAATACACAAGATTTAACGGTCTTAACCACGGCACAATGGCAGACGGAACAGAAATTCTCGGTTTCAGAAGCCAGTTTACATATTGGTTTGGTGATAATTCCGATTGTTTCTTTGTCAAATGCATTAAGGGAATCGGTATTAATAAAGAATCCGATAAAGAGGGCATTATGGTGAACAATGCAATTGCCACGGCACAGCTCGGACCGCTCCTTGTAAATAACCCCGCATTTACAAAAAGATTATTAAAACTTATGGGCGCCGAAAACACCGTACTCGCATTTGAAGACGATGTAAAAAAAGCCTTTGAAATTCGCAAAGCAGAGTTTGAAAATCCAAAGACTAAATTTATTTTGTAATTAATATTTTAAACATAAAGCCTGTTGATTTAATCGACAGGCTTTAATTATATTATTAAAATTTATTTATCCGTATTTATGTTATATGCATCATAAAGCCAATCAATAAGACTTATTTGACCTATTTCTTTTTCAAATTTATGTTTATTGTTTTCAATCAAATTTATAATACCTTTATCCTTTAATGCAACATTTATCATTTCTTTTACATCTTCAATTCTGCCATAGTGTATCTTGTTATGACAATTCGAACACAAATAAAGCCCATTTGCTTGATCATTCACAATTTCATTAAAGTCATCATTTTTTTTACTTTTGCATTGAGGTATAAAATGATGATACTCAAAATAATCTAAGCCATTTCTTCCTGTAAAAGTTCTGTGTTCAGTTTTATTTCCGATTTTGTCGCAGAAAAAGCATTTCCTATTAAAATGACTAATTAATGATCCAAAATCATTTTTATTTAGATCTTGTTTAAAACACCCTTCTAATGTACTAATAATTTTATCACTTAGGCCATTCTCATTATTTGGCCAATACTTTCCCTGCGGATGTTTAAAATTACTGTCTATTTTTAATAGATCGTCATAACATAAAGACATATTATTCTCTAACTGTTCTTTGCTAAGAGTTGTAATCTTTCCAATAGAAAAGCCGATTATCATTTCTTCTGCATCAGAACCTTTATAATCTATATATACTTGTTTTTTTAGCATAGGACGAGGTTCATCTTCAATTATACCACGAAGCATAATTCTACTTAACTTGTCCTGGCTTTCTGACGGCAAATTAGTCACATAAAAATAAACAATAGCGCCTGTATGTAATGATTTTGCCATTTTTGTATTAATCATCCATTGATTATTCTTTGTTTTTTTAGGTTTACCAGGAACTTCCCACATTATTTTTCCTTTATCTTCCCATTCTTTCTTCAATCGACTATAATCACATTTTATATAATCCATAGGAATAAGCCAACAATTTTCCATAATATAACCTCTCATATATAATATTATCTTATTTTTCTCGCCATTTCGCACAAGCCGCCAAACAGCAATCTATTCAGCTGTCAAAATTTTTATAATTTCCACTGCTTATCTGCAAACAAAAATTCTACACTCAATTTTTCATTTCTTTATTTTTGTAACATGAAAATTACAGCAATCATCGCCTTGGGCAAGAGTTTTGGTAAGATGCAGTTGTCCGCCGTCGTTTCTGTAATTTCTTTCATCCATATTGCAAAGGCAAGGCACAAACTCAAAACAATTCTCTCGTTTGCCAATTTTACCTTTTTCTTAAAAACTTTTACATCAATTTCCGGGCCAAATCGGAAAGTTTACCCAAAGCGGGTTTAAAACACAGCAATTTCACAGACTTTGCATAAATTCCGTACTTTAACAATTGTATCATTCATTTAGTATATAATTAAAACAGTATTCCTACTGCTCATTAAATATAATCATTCACAACAAAGTATCTCTTTCGGGACTTTGCCTTTGGTAGAATACACATTTATACCGTTTTTAATCTGCATAAAAATTGTATCGACAATTTCTTGAGTTATAACTTCGCCCTTTGCCACAATCGGAATCCCGGGCGGATATGCCCACACATACTCAAGTGAAATTTTATTAATACTGTTTTTCAATCTGTAAAAATCTCCGCTTTTGCCGCTGCAATCACAAGGATTCAGTGCTATGCGAGGCTGTGAAAGAAGCAGATTATTATAATTTAATTCTTTTGCAGAACATTCGCTGTCAATGATTTGTAACGCATTTACAAGTCTTGCAAAACCCTCATCAGTATCGCAAACTGTCGTAATCAGTAAAACATAGTCCGAGCATACCATTTCAGGCTCAATTTTAAAATCGTTTCTAAGTTTGTCCGCAAGCTGAACACCGTTAATATTCAGTCCTTTTACGGACACGGTAATTTTAGAAATATCAAAATCAAAAAAATTATGATTTTTAATATTATCATTGCCACAGCAAAGAACCTTTATATTTTTCAATTCTCGACATTTTTCGTCAAAAGAATTAAGCCTGATTATATATTCATCAAAAGCCTTTGTATTCTTACAAAAATCAAGGCACTTTTCGATTGACGACATAAAAACATATGACGGACTGCTGGTTTCAAAAATTGCAAGGTTTTCGGCAAGAGGATTGATTAATTCTTCGTTTGAAGTGAGCAAAAGCGCAGTTTGTGTAAGTGACGGCAAAGTTTTGTGCAAACTTGCCACCGCCACATCTGCTCCGCACTGTATTGCCTCAACAGGAAAGCTGTCCGAAAAAGGGAAATGTGCTCCATGCGCCTCGTCAACAAGTACCGACACATTATGTAAATGCGCAATTCTGCTTATCTCTTTTATATCTGATACCGCTCCCTCATAGGTCGGCGAAGTAATAATCAACAGCTTTGCATCGGGATTTTCCCTAATTGCTTTTTCTGCCTGCGACGGTGTAATCGAACAGTTTATACCAAACTCTTTATCAACTTTCGGCACAATATATTTTGGGGTTAATCCGCAAAGCTCGAGCGCATTATAAACAGACTTGTGACTGTTGCGGGCAACAATCACCTTATCTCCCTTGTCGGTCATGGCACGAACAGCAGACAATATTCCGCCCGTTGCGCCGTTTACAAGCAAAAACGCTTTCTTAACATTATATAATTTCTCCGCAAGGTTCTGCACTTCAAGAATACACCCCTCCGCATTATGCAAATTGTCAAAGCCGTCAATCTCTGTAAGGTCAATTTCATAAGGCATTATGCCGTCACAAAGCATAGGATTGCGTTTATGTCCCGGCATATGAAATGGATATACTCCGCTTTCGGAATACATTTTTAATTTATCGTACAGCATTACCAGTCAGTGCCAAACTCTCTTAATTCAAGTCCCTTGTTATGCTCAAGCGCCCAGTCAATGCTCCAATAACTTGTAAACAGCAACAAATGATTGCCTTTTAAGTCCTGTATACGCTTTGTATCTGACGCAAGGTCAAGTTCCTTTGGATTTACATCTTTATTTACAATCCATCTGATATATTCGTAAGGCAGGTTTTCCATAATAATATCAACATTGTATTCGTTTTCAAGGCGGTATTTAAGAACATCAAACTGCAACACGCCTACTACGCCTACAATTACTTCTTCCATACCTGCGTCAAGCTCCTGGAAAATCTGAATTGCACCTTCCTGCGCAATCTGACTTGTACCCTTTATGAACTGCTTACGCTTCATAGTATCTTTCTGACGAACAAGTGCAAAATGCTCGGGTGCAAAGGTAGGAATACCCTTAAACTGAACTTTCTTCCCCGGTGAACAGATTGTATCGCCTATAGAGAAAACACCCGGGTCAAACACACCGATAATATCGCCTGCATATGCCTCATCCACTATTTCACGCTCCTGCGCCATAATCTGCTGCGGTTGAGAAAGACGCATTTTTTTATTGCCCTGAAGGTGGTAAACCTCCATATTTTTCTCAAACTTACCGCTGCAAATTCTCATAAACGCAACTCTGTCACGGTGAGCCTTATTCATATTTGCCTGAATTTTAAATACAAATGCAGAGAAATAATCAGACATCGGCTCAACAATGCCGTCAACGGTTTCTCTTGCAAGAGGTGAGGTTGTAATCTTTAAAAACTGCTCAAGGAACGGCTCTACGCCGAAGTTTGTAAGAGCCGAGCCAAAGAATACAGGTGTAAGCTCGCCTCGTCTTACAGCCTCAAGGTCAAAGTCATCGCCTGCACCGTCAAGGAGTTCAATATCATCAAACAAATCCTGTCTGTGGTACATACCGATTACATCATCAATGTTCGGGGCATCGAGAGTGATTTCGTTTTTCTCAACTTCTTTCTGACCGTTGTTAGCGGTAAATGCAAGAATTTTCTTTGAATTTCTGTCATACACACCCTTAAATTCTTTACCCGAACCGATAGGCCAGTTTACAGGGCAGGTATGAATACCGAGTACATTTTCAATATCCTCAAGCAAATCAAAAGGATTTTTCGCATCTCTGTCCATCTTATTGATAAATGTAATAATCGGAATATGGCGCATTACACAAACCTTAAAAAGTTTGATAGTCTGTCGCTCAACACCCTTTGAACCGTCAATTACCATTACCGCCGAATCGGCAGCCATAAGTGTACGGTAGGTATCTTCGGAAAAATCCTGATGTCCGGGGGTGTCAAGAATATTTATGCAGTAGCCGTTATACTTAAACTGCAAAACAGAAGAAGTAACGGAAATACCACGCTGTTTTTCAATTTCCATCCAGTCCGATACTGCGTGCTTTGCAGTACGCTTGCCCTTTACAGAGCCTGCAAGATTGATTGCTCCGCCGTATAAAAGGAGTTTTTCTGTAAGTGTTGTTTTACCCGCATCAGGGTGCGAAATAATCGCAAATGTCCTGCGCTTGCTGATTTCTTCGTTTAATGAACTCATCTTTTACAATCCTTTCGGAATCATTTTACATACTTTTCTACAATACTATATTTTACTATTTTTCTTATATATATGTCAATAAAACGGACGAAAAATATTTGTTTTACGGTATATAAAAAATCAATTGCTACAAAAGCTTGACAAATTTGTAATTTTATTGTAATATATGATTGATGAAGGTAATAAATTCATTTTATATTTTGTTTTTTCCTATTTTTTCATATACCTTCCAAATCGGGGCAGGAGTTTTACTTCTGCCTCAAATTCTTTTACGGAGATTATTATGAGTAAATCAATCGGACTGTATCTGCATATCCCATTTTGCAAAAGCAAATGCCCTTACTGCGATTTTTACAGCACAAGGGCGGGCGAATATGAATATAACGACTATGTTATTGCTTTAAAAGAAAAATTAAAATATTGGAGCAATCACTTTAACGGAACTGTAAAGACCGTATATATCGGCGGAGGCACTCCGAGCGTTCTCGGAGCGGAAAGGCTTTGCGATATTCTTAGTTCCGTAAAAGAAAATTTTACACTCGAAAGCAATGCGGAAATCACGGTTGAAGTAAACCCTGACAGCGGAAAAAAACTTGATTTTGCCTTAATGAAAAGTACAGGCTTTAACCGCTTGTCAATCGGTATGCAAAGTGCAGTACCCGCCGAATTAAAAAAGCTCGGCAGAATACACACCGCCGAAGACGCAAAACATACGGCAGAGCTTGCACAAGCTGCGGGAATTACCAACATTTCGCTTGACCTTATGACAGGCATTCCTCTGCAAACAAAGGAAACTCTGAAACAATCCGTTGACTTTTGCGCTCAATGCGGAGTTACTCATATTTCATCGTATATTTTGAAAATTGAGGAAAACACAAAATTTGCGCAAATAGAATCAAAATTAAATCTTCCGAGCGATGACGAGCAGGCCGAACTCTACCTATATACAGTTGAATTGCTTGAACAATACGGATATATGCAATATGAAATTTCAAATTTTGCAAAAAAAGGTTTTGAAAGCAGACATAATTCAAGCTATTGGGAGTGCGGCGAGTACATCGGAATAGGTCCGTCCGCCCATTCGTTCTTTAACGGTAAAAGATTTTTTTATGACAGAAGTATAGAAAATTTTAAAGCAAACAAAATCATCAATGACGGCGAGGGCGGCACTGCCGAAGAATATATTATGCTGTCTTTGCGATTGAAAAAGGGACTCGATACCGAAGAATATGCCAAAAAATACGGTACTCCGTTGCCGCAGAGTTTTTTCAAAAAAACTAATTTGTATGTAAAAAACGGTTTTATGGAACACAACGGCACTTCTTTTTCTTTTACTCCGAAAGGCTTTTTGGTTTCAAACACAATACTCGCCGATTTAATATAACTTAATTTTTAACAATTTTATAAAATTTTGTCAATTTTAATTTCGTTGCCGTAACAACATATTTGCCGACCGAAAAATATTATACTTATACCACAAGGTAAGTAATTACAACAACTTACAATTGTATAAATAAATATTTTGGAGGCAACTATGGATTATAAAATGTTTTGTTATCAATGTCAGGAAACAGCTAATTGTTCAGGCTGTACAGTAAGCGGTGTATGCGGCAAAAAGCCTGATACCGCAAATATGCAGGACTTGCTCGTATATGTTACAAAGGGCATTTCGGCAGTTACCACACAAATCAGAGCAGAGGGAAAACAGATTGACAAAAGCATAAATCATCTTATTACTCTCAACCTTTTCACAACAATTACAAACGCAAATTTTGACAAAGATGTTATCGTTGAACGCATTAAAACAACCCTCAAAGTAAAAGAGAATTTGTTAAAAGAAGTTTCCGATAAATCAGCACTTCCAAGCGCATCTTTATGGAACGGAAATGAAAGTGAATTTGCGGCAAAAGCGGCTACAGTCGGCGTACTTGCCACAGAGAACGAGGATATAAGAAGTCTTAGAGAGCTTATAACCTATGGATTAAAGGGACTTTCTGCATACAGCAAACACGCAAATGTTCTTATGAATGACAATGAAGAGCTTGACGCTTTCTTACAGAGAGCACTGTCAATATTGCTTGACGATACACTGTCCGTTGACGACCTTGTAGCACTGACGCTTGAAACAGGTAAATTCGGCGTTGACGGAATGGCTATGCTTGACAAAGCCAATACTTCCGCATACGGTAATCCCGAAATTACAAAGGTGAATATCGGTGTGAAGAATCGTCCGGGAATTTTGATTAGCGGCCATGACTTGAAGGATATGGAAGAATTATTGAGACAGACAGAAGGTACGGGGATAGACGTCTATACACATGGTGAAATGCTGCCTGCCCACTATTATCCTGCTTTCAAGAAATATTCTCATTTTGTAGGCAACTATGGCAATGCCTGGTGGAAACAGCGTGAAGAATTCACTTCCTTCAACGGACCGATTCTGTTTACCACCAACTGCATCGTTCCTCCTTTGGCTAATGCAGTGTATAAAGAGCGTATGTTCATCACCAACTCTACCGGTTATCCGGGTTGCAAGTATATTGATAAGGATGCGGAAGGCAGGAAAGACTTCTCTGAAATCATAGAGATTGCCAAACAATGCCAGCCGCCGGTGGAGATAGAGCATGGAGAGATTATCGGTGGTTTTGCCCATAACCAGGTACTGCAACTGGCAGACAAGGTGGTAGATGCCGTGAAGACCGGAGCCATACGCCGCTTTATCGTAATGGCAGGCTGTGACGGACGTATGAAGAGCCGCGATTACTATACGGAGTTTGCCAAAGCCTTGCCGCAAGATACCGTTATCCTGACCGCAGGTTGTGCCAAATACCGCTATAATAAACTTGGTTTGGGAGACATCAACGGCATTCCCCGTGTATTGGATGCAGGACAATGCAATGACAGTTATTCACTGGCAGTCATTGCAATGAAATTGAAAGAGGTATTCGGCTTGAAAGACATTAATGACTTGCCCATCATATACAATATTGCCTGGTATGAACAGAAAGCAGTTATCGTATTACTTGCTTTATTGTCTTTGGGCGTAAAGAATATACACCTTGGTCCTACCTTACCGGCTTTCCTTTCGCCAAATGTTAGAAAAGTACTGGTCGAAAATTTTGGAATTGCCACAATCAGCACTGCAGATGAAGATATTATGAAGTTCCTGAGCTGATTCCGGTCATGTAAGAAAAAGCCATACAGATTATACAAATATGCGCAGATTGCTATTCCCGTATCCAATGGAAACAGCATCTGCGCAATCTTTTTTTAGATGAAATACATCCAAAACGTACTTTCATTTGTTATCTAAATTGTGTAACTTCGCAGAGTGAACCCCCAAAGACTAATTTATAACTTTTATAATACATAGCCAATGTTATTCACTGCAGAAAATATCCTACTTGTAGGTTCTATCTTACTTTTCGTTAGTATTGTTGTTGGAAAAACCGGATATCGTTTCGGAGTACCCGCATTGTTATTATTCCTCGTTGTCGGTATGGCATTCGGAAGTGATGGGCTTGGTTTCCAGTTTCACAGCGCCCAAACAGCACAGTTTATCGGTATGGTAGCATTAAGTATTATCCTTTTCTCGGGAGGTATGGATACCAAATTTACCGAAATACGTCCCATACTTACTCCCGGTATTGTATTATCCACTGTCGGTGTGCTGTTAACCGCCTTATTTACAGGACTGTTTATATGGTGGATTTCCGGTATGAGTTGGAGTAATATCTATCTCCCACTTACCACTTCGCTACTATTGGCTTCTACAATGTCATCTACAGATTCCGCTTCCGTCTTTGCCATTCTCCGTTCACAAAAGATGAATTTGAAGTACAGTCTTCGTCCTATGCTTGAGCTGGAAAGTGGTAGTAATGACCCGATGGCATACATGCTCACTATCGTTCTCATACAATTTCTTCAGTCTTCGGGCATGGGAGCAGGTGCCATACTCGGTTCATTTGCCGTACAGTTCCTGGTAGGTGCTGCGGCCGGATACGGATTAGGCAAGCTGGCCATATTAATCCTGAATAAAATAAACGTCGACAATCAGGCACTCTATCCCATCCTACTGCTCTCATTTGTGTTTTTCACGTTTGCCATCACCGACCGTCTGCACGGAAACGGATATCTGGCCGTATACATTGCCGGTATTATGGTAGGTAACAACAAAATCATGTATCGCAAGGAGATTGCTACTTTCATGGACGGATTAACCTGGCTTTTCCAAATTATCATGTTCCTTATGCTCGGTCTGCTCGTCAATCCCCACGAAATGCTTGAGATTGCCTGTGTGGCGCTTCTTATCGGTATATTCATGATTGTTATCGGTCGTCCGCTCAGCGTATTCCTCTGTCTACTTCCTTTCCGGAAAATAACATTTAAATCACGATTATTCGTTTCGTGGGTCGGATTGCGTGGAGCGGTCCCCATCATCTTCGCCACTTATCCGGTAGTAGCCAATGTAGAAGGTTCCAACGTCATATTCAACATCGTATTCTTTATCACCATTGTTTCATTGGTCGTACAAGGCACCACAGTTTCTTACGTAGCCCGCTTACTCAATCTCTCTACTCCACTTGAGAAAACCGGAAATGATTTTGGCGTAGAATTGCCCGAAGAAATTAATTCCGATCTCCGGGATATCACAGTAACACAAGAAATGATTGAAAAAGCCGAT
>OHQH01000631.1_pt1 | contig 20497 bp, 10 predicted proteins | sample 1577891 | NCBI WGS metagenome assembly OHQH01 (sample SAMEA3879601, study PRJEB24766) | human gut metagenome | biome: human-associated habitat; feature: feces | place: USA | collected 1985/1987
CTGTTGTCCACCAGCTTCAACCGCATCTTTCATCACCTTATAATCCCACTCGTCACATCTCTGCATGGTTTTGGTATAGTTTTTTCGGGCATCGGCCAATGCAGCTTCCATCGTCGGATATTTTTTCTTCCAATACGCCTTCAAGTTTTGCCCGAAGTATTGGACAGAGGCAATGTCGTCATAGCCAATCATCAGATAGCCTTCTGCTTTTTGTTCTTTCACATTACCCATATTTTCACTATACGCCAAGAGGGTTTCGTCCTTATCTAACCGTGCGGATGTCCGGGTTGTTTTTGTAACTGGCAGTATTCCTTTTTCGGCAAAACTCTTCTGAATAGATACTGGAGCCCCCATAGACATATCAGAGGCTTCCGTCTGTTTACCTGCCAGATAAAAATACCCCCAATCAATACAAATGATATCACCGCTTTTACCTAAAACATTCTGTTCTAAAGTTCCTGTTTTTAGTACATGAATGCCAGAAGATTGATAGCTTTCTACACTAACCTCTTGTTCCGGGCTGTTAACTGCCCATTTGGGAGTTGCAGAGAAATAGATCTGTACATCATGTGCACGCTTGTCCAACGACCGAACTTCATAACTAATATAATTAACCGGACTACTCAATAAATCCAGATCGGTAAGAACCAATGGACTCGTAAACTTCAAATCCAATTGCACTGGACCGCAATAAAAAGAATAATAAGTTTGAGTAGGTAATACATTCACCTTTATTTGTTCGGCCTCCGTACCAAAAAAGGACTCTACCTCATCCTCGGTAAAAAGGCCAAAATCAACATAAGCTCCTCCCATCGTATTATGGCAATGAGCTGTAATAAGATTATCTTCTGATGTCAGAGATTTCACTTGTTCCGCATCCAAAGGTTGCACAACATAGTTTCTCCACTTATATCCTGTGTTCACCAGCATCTGCCCATTCAGATACAATTCAAAAATATCGTCATGTGAATAAATCAGATATAACTTTTTCTTGATAACATTTTTATGATCGATTGAGAATTTCCGGCGTATCCAAATATCCCCCTGGCTCCATCCGGTTTTAACGTGAGACATATCAGCACTTCCAAATGCCCCCACACCTGCCTGCCATCCCACATCATTATACTCTTTTTTATACCAATCGGCCAAAGGCAATGTATTTGTATATTTAGCCTGCCATTCTTCGTTCCGAGCATCTTTTAGTATTGCTTTTAATACTTGCTTATCCTTCCCCATAAAACGATAGCATTTACCATCTACTCTCAAAACACCTACTAAAGGATGTTCTGTTCCCGTCCAATGCCTGACGTCATCTTCATACAGTTTATCAGTATGCGACCACGCAGAAATATAAGGGTCAATTGTAATCAATGGATAAGCAGGAGCCCTGAAATGAGAAGCCGGCACTTCTTTATTATTCCCAGCTTCTACATAAAAAGACAAAAAACTTAATAGTAAAAGTAAAATATTTTTCTTCATAATTATACTCAAATTCCTGACGTATTCAATTTTCTAACATATAAGTTATCTTCTGTCAAAACATATAACTCATTCATATCTTTACCACCCAAACATAAAGAATGTATTTGTTCACCGGGTATTGGTAATATAGCTCTTACCAACCCCTCTCTGTCACAAACCTGAACTCCCAGCAGAGTCGCTACATAAAGATACCCCCTGCTGTCAAATACCATATTTCCGTTTTCAGAAGCAAAAGAATCATTGGTACTATGCAATCTGTAATAAGGCTGTTTATCAGAGAATAAATCGTTTTCCGAGGGAACATAAGAATATATCCATTGGGAATTTACTCTCCTCTGTACTAAACGTGAATGATCAGGATATATAGCCAAAAACTTCCCTCCTACCTCATCTTCATCTATTTTTTCTTTTGATTTTCTGTTCAAATTTACTTTCCATAATATATTTCCATTATCTTTCTGCTGAACTGTATATACTACTGATTCATCCACCGGTAAAATACTTTCGGTCCCTTGCATCCCCTTCAGCAATATGTCACGTTTATCATTCATGAGTCTACCCGACGAATCCAATAATAACAAGTTATTATACAATACACCTACCAAAGAGCAATCAGAGAATCGACCTAAATTCTGTATACCATCCTGATTCAGTTTATGGATATTCTGATCAATTGTTTGAAATATAATATCTCCGGAATTATTGGCAAACAGGCTACTGGATATTACTCCTGGTAACTCTATCTCCTGCCACTGTGATTGACTGTCTATAATTTCAGAAAGCATATCATTCCTCGAAACACCACACTCCACCTCTTTCGGCCATCCTTTCCAAAGCCAACGCATTACATCCGGAAAAATATTCTCAGCATGTACTCCGTCATGTCCACCATGCCCCCAAGAGTGAGCTACCTCATACCCGGAAAAGGCCAAAGCTGATTCCATCAGCAAATTACCATCAAACCAATGCCCTAAAAGAGGATTCCATGCATCTTCTGTTCCGTCTTCCAAAAAGATACGAAGAGGTTTAGGTTCCGTTTTCCGTATCAACGCTGGATATTCATTACCACCTCTCATAGCTACAAAAGAGCCAAAAGCACTAAACACACGACGAAATGCATCAGGACGTTCCCAAGCAGCAGTAAAAGCGCAAATACCTCCACTGCTTGCCCCTGCAATGGCACGGTCATTAGGATTCTTTGAAAAGTTTAATAAACGTCCGTCTGTAGTCTTTTTAGCTTCGGCATCAGGCAACAACTCCTCTAACAGGAAACGAACAAAACGGTCGTTAGTAGTATCAAATTCATAGCTTCTGTTAGCCCGGAGAAACTTTCCATTTCTTTCTATTTTACCTGGCCCCACAAAAACACCAATAGTCACTGGCATTTCCCCAGTTGCTATCAAATTATCAAAAACGGTAGTGGCTTTAAACAAAATGTCATCCATACATACGTACAAACAGGCCGGTTTATCACCTTTATAAGCTTTAGGAATATCCAATAGCTTCTCTCCGTTCCCGGATAAATTTTGGAGTTGGTAAAACGAAATTCCAATACCTCACCGGCTACACTTTCGTCAACAGGCTGCTTCGCCGGATCATATGGATATTTTGCATCATATCCGGATTGGGCTGCAACATTTACGCAACAGAAAGTTACAACAATTGCCAATAAAAATCTTTCTACAGTTTTCATATCTTTCCATTTATAATATTCGTCATGGTATCACTTCAAAAGTAAATGTTCCGGATTTCAAATTCACCGGCTCGTCCTTTTGTAAAAATAACGTTGCTGTAGAGTTAGGAGGAACTGTCACTTTATAAATAATTTTTGCCCCTTTCCTATTCCATGAAGATTTAACCATGCCCTGAGGCGTAATATACGACACTTTTACATAACTAATATCTTTCAAAAAATAAGGTCTCAATATCACATTCTTAAATCCCGGACATGCAACATCCGGATTGATTCCTCCCAATGTTTTATAAAGCCAGGCACCAATTTCACCAAACATTATGTGATTTTCAGAAGTTATGGCTTTTCCATCATACTGCCACCACTCATGTAAAGTCGTTGCTCCCCGCTCAATCCAGTTACCCCATGAAGGTTCATCTGTCTGATTGGCTATTCGATATGCCTGTTCTACATTTCCTGTTGTGGTTAAAGCATCCAATAATGCCTGGCAACCAAAGATGCCGACATCCAAATGATCATTGTCCTGTTTTACTCGTGCTGATAAGTTGGCGGCTACTTTAGCACGGCAATGTTCGGGAACAATATTCCAACGCAAAGGCATACTCAACTCCGCCTGATAACCGCTTGCATAAATACCCGTTTCTTCATTCAAAAACTTTTTATTGATTGCAGTTTTTATTTTATCTGCCATTTTTCTATAAAAGAATAAATCATCCTCCTTATTGAATAACCGGGCTGCCTTTGCTATAATATCTACCATCCGGAAGAAACAGATGGATGCCGTTAATTCCTTATTAGATACCGCTTTATAAGGACACCAATCACCCAAACAAGCATCTGGGACTAAACCAGCCGGATAATGTTTCAGAAAAAAGTCTGCATGCTTTTTCATCATTTCATAATTTTCGGCTAAACAGGTAGCATCTCCATAAAATTCATAAATAGTCCAAGGAATAATGGCTACTGCACAAGTCCAATCAACCGTATTGTCCGTTTGCCCCCAGCCACCAGAAGGAATAATACAAGCAAGACGACCATTATCAAACATATTATCCTGTAAATCCCTCATCCATTTTTCATAAAAAGTAATGGCGTCGTAATTGTACAGCCCTGTTTCTATAGCCAGATGGGCATCTCCCGTCCAGCCGTTTTTCTCTCGTTGCGGACAATCTGTCGGAATTCCGATCAAATTGGACAGATAAGAATATCGGGTTGCACTCATTATCTTGTTAAACAAAGGATTAGAGCATTCAAAAGATCCAATTTCCGGAACATCCGTATGTACAAAACAAGAATTCAGACTCTTTTTATCCAGCTTTAAAGGCTTGTCTGAAGTAATTTCCACATACCGAAATCCTTTGTAGCTAAATCGAGGAACAAAATGGTCCTTTTTCCCATCTAAATAAATAATATCCGTTTGGAATTGCTCATCATCGGGGTGCTTTCCGTAACGTTCGGCATTGTAGAAACCAGTCAAACAATCATCATACACATGTTCTCTCTTTTCATCAAGACTTTCTGCATGTTTTATTTTCACACGAGTTCCCTCTATTCCCTTAAATACTCCATCAATTATTCCACACCAATTTTGTCCGAAATCAAACACATAATTGGTATCGCTAAACTTCTTAATACTTTTTGCATGTAGTCTGTCTGTTATACGAATCGGAGGCATGTTCAGAGCCACCAGTTTTTCAGCAGGAGTAGCCACTTCTATTGCCCGTTGCCAATCCCCCCCATTACTCTCTAAAGCATACGTCTCTCTGTTTTCTCTCCTAAAATCATATCCTTCACCTAAATAGATAGCATTAAAAGTTAGCGGGCTTGCTGTTGTTTCAAAAGAACGGTCCGAAGCTATCACTTCTTCTGTACCATCCGTATATACGATACGAAGATTCAAACAGAAAGAAGGTCTACCCCTCCAGTCCGCCTGATGAAAATTCCATTCAGCAACCGGCTGATGATTATACCACCCATTACCTAATAAAATACCTAATATATTCTCACCCTGCTTCAAATCTTTGGTCACATCATAAGTAGCATATAACAAACGCTTCGCAAAATCCGTATAGGCAGGATCTAAAATATGGTCACCAATTTTCTTTCCGTTGATAGACAACTCATACAATCCTGCTGCTGTAATATAAGCTCTCGCTGATTTAACTTTCTTACTTATACCTATATTTTTGCGGAAATAAGGAGTCGAACGATCTTCTATATCCTTGCCGTCGGAAATGAATTTACCTTTCCAATTTTGCTGATCCAACATACCTGTTTCAAAAGAAGATATTACCTTCGATGATTTTTGACCGTCTTTATCAGCAATAGAAACACACCAGTAGTATCTGGTAAAAGGCTCCAATTCTTTGCCTGTATATCTAATCAGTGTATTATTACTCTTCTTTTCTTCAGACCAAAGAATATTTTCACCCTTTAATAAAGATAAAGAATCCGTACTTACCGCTACATAATAAGCAGTTTGTAAAGCATCTGCCCGTCTATCGAATAATTTCCACGATAATCGTGGTGATCTTTCATCAATACTCAACGGCCGACACAAATATTCACATCTCAAATCTATTGGATAGCATTTCTCTTTTCCATAGCAAGAAAAAGACAATAAAATACCATATAGTAAAATCAATATTTTCTTCATAATCTGTTTTTTCTACTTCATGATAAAATGATAAACCCCCGAGCCCAAAAACAAAGTATTATCCTTCATTTCCATACATTTTCCGGATTCCATGACCTCTGTATATTGTTTCGGAATGAATAGAGTAGCAGTAGTATTTGCAGGGATCTCCACTTTCACTGAGAAACCTTGCTCTCCGTCTACCTCCCATTCCGAACGGACCATACCATACAGAGAACGGAAGCTCCCTTTACAAAAGGATAAATCACCAATCGGACGAGGACATATTATAATATGCTTCATTCCCGGCCGTTCCGAATCATAACGAATACCCAACAATGTATCGTAGAACCATGCCACCACACTCCCAAACATCGGGTGACAACGGGAACTATTCCCGTGCCAGTCTTCCCATAAGCAGGAATATTCATCTCGAGTAATGTAATGACCAAAAGAAGGATAAGAGCGTTGAGTTATAAGCTTGTATGCCACGTCGCCATAATTATTCTCTGTCAGTACTTTTAATAATAAAGGAGTTGCCAAAATTCCAGTGTCAAAATGATAACCGAGCGATTCAATCTGACGTAACAACGTGTTCAGTACTTTTTCTTTTCTATCCTCGGGTACCAACCTGAAAGCTAACGGAAAAACATTAGCTCCCTGTCTACTTTCCCAATAGCCGTTCTCGTCTTCATCCCAAAAGACTTCATTAAAATTCTGTTTAATCTGCTTAGCCAACGCATCAAAATAAGAAGTATCTTCTGTTCTATTGAGAACACGAGCGACTTTAGACATAATATCTGTTACGCGATAATAATATGCCGTATTCACGAGCGACTCCGGTAATTCTATCTTATCGGGTGTACACCAATCTCCCAAACACCAGCCATTAGGCTCTTCTTTTACTACAATCCCTCTGGCATCCAAACGAGTACCAAGATATTGAATCCAATGCTTCATACCATCATAATGTCGGGATAACAGTATGGTATCACCATATTGATGATAATAGGCCCACGGCATAATCACATAGGCCGAACCCCATGCTGGTCCGCCACCACCGCCACCAAAGGGAGCAGTATGAGGAACATAACCAGTCATATGGTTTTGTGCATCTGCAATATCGTCCAGCCATTTATAAAGAAAACGAGTGCAGTCAAATGCATACAACATACTTTCAACCAACACTTGTCCATCACCTGTATAAGCCAAGCGTTCCCGATGTGGACAATCGCTGCTGATGCTTCCATGCATGTTGATTTTTTGAGTATGAATATACTTCCGGTAGATACTGTTAAGTATCGTATCCGATGATACAAAAGTCCCGGTTTCATCCACATCCGTATATATCTCCTTTACAATGAGACTTTGTGCATTCAATGCTACTTTTGGAGATATTACTTCTATTTCCCTGAATGTATGCCATGTAAAACGAGGTTCCCAACACTCTTCTCCATTTCCTTTCAGAATATATGTATCCGATTGTCCAAAATCAATACCTTCCTCACCAATAAACCGAAGTTTTATGCAGTCACCCGCTTCTCCGGAAACTGTCAACATAGCCCAGCCGGCAATCATTTTCGGAAGAACAAAACGATAAACAGAATCATTGACCTGCTCCTTCAATTCGGGGTGATACATTTGCATTACCTTGTCGTACGGAGCAGTCTGGGGATATAATTTACCTTCGGGAGAACGTACTTTTATCGCTTTTTGCCACAATGAATCATCATATTCCACCGAACTCCATCCATCCATTTCTTTTCGGGCATCATACACTTCTCCGGTAAATATATTATCAGAAACCAAAGGTCCGATTGCACACTTCCAACTTTCATCGGAAACGATATTTTCCATAGTACCATCCTGATAAACAATTTCCAATTGTAGCAATAAACGTGGAGTATCATACCACATATATCCCTCAACAGTCCGCCCACGCTGATTGTACCAACCATTACCTAAAATAACCCCCAAACAGTTTTTTCCTTTTTTCAAATATGAAGTTACATCAAAAGTATTATATAGTATGCGTTTGTGTGATTGATCGTCATACGGATACAGAATATGCTCTATGGTACGTTTATCATAATTAGTAACAGCAGGAGCAAGCATCTGATCTCCGATTCTATCACCGTTAATATACATTTCATAAAAACCTAATCCACAGATATAAACTCTGGCATTTTTTATCTCTTTAACAACTTCAATATTTTTACGAAAAAATGGAGCAGGGGCTACATTAGCTTCCAAAGGAGTATCATCTTCCCGGTTGGAAATCCAAGAAGCCAGCCAATCAACTGGCTCCAATCCAATAGCCCAGTTAGCAATAGCGCTCCATTCCGTCACCTGATCATTTTCATCCCAAACTCTAACTTTCCAATAAACATGTTGGCGAGATACAAGTGCTCTCCCCTTATAAAGAATTTGTTGGGATTGAGAAGAATTGACTTTTCCGGAATCCCATAAGTCACCAATATCATCGAATAGTAGTAATGAATCACTCGCTACTAATATCTGATAAGCCGACTGCATTTTATTTCTGTTCTTTCCATTGCAAACATCCAACTTCCAACCTAACCATATGAAGTTCGCTTGTATGGCTACTGGATTTGTCAGATAGTCTGTACGCAGATCAAAAACTCTCATTTCTGGTGCCTGACAAGAAAAGAAAGACAAAACAAGCAATAAGTTTCCTACCAAAATTGTACTATATATTTTTTTCATATAAAATCAGTCATTGATGTACACCATTTGGTTAGAAAGGAGTAAAAGGACGAGTCTGAGATGCAGCCCCAAACTGATAATTAGGCTTATTCCCCATATAAAATCTCAAAGTACCTCCTTTCATTATATCTTCGTACTGAATGTAAGATTTAGAATAAGTTTTTCCATTTAATTCCACTGACTGAATATAGATATTTTCATCACTATTATGAATCGTTTCAATTGTAAAGTTCTTCTTGCCGGGTAATTCAATCTTAACATTCTCAAACAACGGACTACCAAAAGCAAAGACGCCCCAAGAAGGATTTACCTGGTAAAATCCCATAGCGGACAGTAAATACCATGCGGACATCTGTCCACAATCTTCATTACCAATTATACCGTCAATTTGATCAGTATAAAAATTCGTCAATATCTGACGCACTATTTTAGCCGTTTTCCATTGCTGTCCTGCATACGAATACAAATATGCCATGTGATGACTCGGTTCATTTCCATGTGCATACTGTCCAATCAAACCGGTTATATCAACAGAAGCATGTTCTCCCATATCTCCCTCCATTGTGAAAAGAGAATCCAATTTTTGTGTAAAGAGCTTATCACCTCCATACATCTCAATTAAATCAGACGGGCATTGAGGAACATAAAAAGAATATTGCCAACCCGTACCCTCACTAAAAAAGCCATGTCCTCCATGTACTGAAATGATCGGATCATATGGAGTAGCCCATGTCCCATCAACACTTTTAGGTCTGATAAACCGAATAGTCGGGTCAAAATAATGCTTGTAATATTTACTCCTTTTAAGAAATAGATCAAACATTTCTTTATCTCCCAACTTTTGAGCCATCGCAGCAACTCCCCAATCTCCAATTGCATATTCCATAGCAATGGAAGTAGCTTCACCCAGTCTTTCATAAGGAATGTATTCCTGTTCTAATACATAGGGGATACCTTTTTGTTTCAAATAAGTGGCCGACTGAATACATGCCTGAAAAGCTCTTTGAGCATCAAATCCCTTAATATTTTTCAAATAAGCATCAGCTATTACGTTCAGTGCATTATAACCAGGTGTCTGATCGGTTTCTCCCCCAAGTAATGGCCATACCGGAAGTTTTCCCTGCTGATCGTAAATAGCCAGCATCGAATTTATAAAATCCCCCACACGCTCTGTTTGAGTAATTGTAAACAGAGGGTGTAAAGCTCTGTAAGTATCCCAAAGTGAAAATGTTGAATAATTAACACCTTTCTCCGCTTTACTTATTTTATTATCATGTCCTCTATACTCTCCATTGATATCACAATAGGTGGTGGGAGCAATCAACGTATGGTACATGGCCGTGTAGAATATTTTCAAATTCTTCGCATTTGTATCGGACAGTTTTATGCGACCCAATTCTTTATTCCACTTTTTCAATCCTTCTTTAGACACTTTTTCCAAATCCCAATGTGGAATCTCACCTTCCACATTTAATGCTGCATTCCGACAACTTACTGACGATATGGCTACTTTCAAAGAAATATCAGAAAGATCGTTATCTAAAACTAAAACTCCTTTTACTCCTTTACTATTCAAATCTTTACTATCGACAAATGCACTATCTTCAAAAAGTAACAGGTCTTTAATCGGCTTGTTTGTTTTTAAAACAAAATAAATACGATGCTCCGGCGCCCATCCGTTCACAAATCGATAACCTTCTATTGTATAATCGTCAACTTTTTTTAAACCAGAAGCATAATCTTCAAAACCATTACCTTCTTTCAAGTTAATAAGAATATGTTTCTCCACATTTTGCTTAGGATAATGATAACGGTGTATAGCTACACGTTCTGTTGCTGAGAGTTCGACCTTAATTCCATTCTCCATCAATAAGGAGTAGTAATTAGGACGAACTATTTCATTTTCATGCTTATAATAGGAAGCATAACTACCGGATATATCGTGTTGTTCTCCTCTTTTTGTCCGCACTTTACCCGTAAAAGGCATTACTTGTACATCCCCCAAATCAGTACATCCGGTTCCATTTAAATGAGTATGAGCAAATCCAATAATCACACTATCAGAATAATGATAGCCAGAACACCAATCCCAACCTTTATGAATATTCTGCGGCCCCACCTGTATGGCCCCAAAAGGAACGGAAGCTCCTACAAAAACATGTCCATGTCCTCCTGAGCCAATATAGGGGTCAACATATTGGACATAATCTCTTGCTTCCATCACATTGAAATGGAAGAACATGCTTATCAACAAAACAAATAACTTATTATGATTCATGCGATTACCTTTTTTGTATTCATATTCAATCAAACTAAATTAATAGTTTCCGTATAATTACTTTCTTTTCAGTATTCACTATTTTCAAGACATAGACTCCCGGCACAACAAAAACTTCCTCTACACAATTATTAGATCTTAACTCCAGAATTTTCTCTCCAGATATAGAATATAACTCAATATTGCCAATAGAAAACTTAGAAACGATTCTAAATCCTTTATCCAAAAGAGAAATATTCACTTCATCATTTTTCGACAGATTGATCGAAGTGGGTTCTTCATTTATTTTATCTAAATAAACCGCTTTCACTACTGCATTCTGATTTTTCCAAAGCATTTTCAGTTGGTGTACCCCCTCTATATCCCCAATCATCGCCTTCGAAAACTTAAATGTCTTTGTAGAAAATGAACGAACCAAAGGAACTTCCGCCATAGGAGTCAATTCATTGACTATAAATGTCCTAAGACTCGAATTATGACCTCTCCAACGAATATAAATATTATGCTTTCCTAATACACTTTGTGACAGTTTAGCCGTCATCGTTTTATATTCACCTGTCATTGTTTTCTCCACCGGAACAGAAGTTATCGGCTCAGCCGCATCCTCCAAAAAAATATCAAAAAACGATCTTTCAGATAATTCCTGAGGATTTGTGTATTCAACAGAAAAAGAATTATATGTATATATTTCATCTCCCAGATTTACACTATTAATCTTAATAGCCGTATTATTACCCGTACTGATCACTGACACTGAAGCAGCATCATATGTCCCATCACCCAATATCTGCACCGAACTATTCAAATATTTACCATTTCCATTACCCGCCATAGGGACAGATAAATTATCTGCTTTACAATAAAAAACAAAAAACAACGCGAACAATAACCCAAATAATCTATTCATATTTACCTCCATGTTCTTCAAGATATTTATTAAATGTAGCACAGAGATCCATCGGTAGCAAAAACTCATAGGTATTGGGTAGATACATTTCCAAGCGGGTAAGTTCACGTTTCAACCGTTCGTAACCATCCAAGCCACCATAATTTGCAGCGATGAGATAAACATTACAAAAAACTGGTTTTTGAGTGCTGGGCTTAAATCCTGTCAAATAATTATAGACATCCCCTTCTTTCCAACAATGTGCCCCCTGTGATATTGAAACGACTCCTTCTCCATTTTTTCCTTTTTCATAACGATAGCTCACATTGTTACCGTCATAAACTCCTTGTAATCCACAAGTTCTCATATATTCCCTATAACGTTCTTCATGTGAAGTATTCCATAAACAACCGGTATGAAAACCTGCTGTAGCCAGCCATTCATTATTCATAGCCAGCCACTCATCATATTTTCCGTCGGGATCGGCAGCAGCAGTAGCAAATGAATCACCATAAATAAACTGAAAACCAGAAGGACCTGCCATCAACTCATCATTCGGAGTCAAATTTTTATAAAAATATTCCAACAAGAAAGGATTGAGTTCCTGTAAAGAAGCTGCCATTGTCACTCCAACCGGCACATCTCCTCTTCCTGGAGCACTAAACATATTGTATAAATGATTAGCATCAAATTGAATGTTGTCTCCATCACTCCACACCAAACTCACATATATCTTCCCAGGTTTGGCTTCTATGGCCTGTCCCTTACGTTGCTGAAAAGCCTTACGGGGATAAGAACACCAGAAGCTACCATTAGAGTAGAAGTCACTCACCATAAAACCGACATTATATGGATTAGTTGCTTTATTTAGTCCGTCTCCATCATCACCCGCACCATATCCCATCACAGATGAGCCTATTGGATATTTCATATGAGCACATAATTTTTGGATCATATTAAACCCTTCACTACCCTCTTTAGCTTCCAAATAAAAAATCAAGCCTTTTGTTGCAACAGCATAATCATATAACCTCCAAGGATTAGATTCGCTGTCCTCACGCAAGCCAACAGAAAAAGATAATGTTGGATGGCATTTCCCCTTATCTACAAACTCTGTTATTACCCACTCATAGGCTTCCATTTCATTACTCCATTTATCACGAATATCTTCGACCGGTAAATTTACCCCAAGTTCATCTTGAAAAAAATGCATTATATCTTCGGTCACAGGAATTGCTCCTTCTTGTGCACAAATCATTAACGCCATACACCAAGTCCATTTTTTATCTTTTGTCCAAAGCACCATTTTACTAAAATTATTTTTATAACGTTTCATAAATGATGCAAGCCCTGAATAATTGTATGTTTTTCCGTCCTTTACATAAGAATTATATTGTTCGTCTCTCAATAAATTACATTTTCCGATACCATAAGCATCTTCGAATTGTCTAATATGATGATCTTCAATAATCAGGTAAACCTCCCCTCTCTTTTGATTGATAACTCCTTGGGCAGCCTCCACTATCAATTTAGAAGTATTATCATTATTTCGTAAATCAAAAACGGTAATTGCCTCATACGGACATTGCTCATTCTTAAAATATAATCCAGATTGCGGTTTTCTATCTGTATGATAATCAATCGGAGCAATATTTAATGGAACAGAAAAACTTGTTTTAGGCGCAACCAAATCATCATCTAAATAAAATTCAAATTTAGTGTCCTCACTTACCGGATTCTGATAAGACATCTCAACCCATATGCAATCATACTTCTTATTACCAAAATCAATATTCCCCAAATCTAAAGTCAAATTATTACTCGTTCCCACAACTCCTCTCTCCTCATCAAAACTAACGGAATTCTGTGGATCAAAAAGAGTAGTTACGTTTTGACTATTCATGGGAATAATCAAGGCGTTTTCCGTCGGTTCTACAACCTCCTGCTGAATGGCTTGCGCGCCATTCATTCCCAATAATCCAATCAATATATATTTCAAATTCATATTAAAATTCATATTTGCTCTATTTTAACTGTTTAAATCAGGAATTACTACCTCAAGTATACGAGAGAAATTATATTTCTTTCCCGGATTATTCGTACGAACCCCTATCCTTACCCAATATTTTCCAGCAGGTAAATTTTTCACATTCTTTTCTGTTACGGTAATTGGAGTACCCGGGGTATAAGTAGTAAACTTATGAACAGCTCTCACTGTATATTTAGATTCAGTGTTATTCACCCCTACGTTGGGAGACTTACTGGATATAAAAACCTGTGCCTCACTAAGAGTATACACCCCTTTGTCCACATTGGTTATATCAATTTCTTTTTGTGTATCCTCTACTGTATATTTGATAACCAAATTATTTTGTTTTGTACCACTTAAAGTTATTTCATCAATATTCACCCGGGCATAAGGAGTAACAGCATAGTCCAATTTTGTCATTTCTCCTTTTTCCAGAGTCACTATCTCTGGATCAGGAGCATAAAAAGCACCCTCCTTCAAAGTAATACGATATTCTCCGGCAAAGATTTTTGTATTTGTAAAAGTTCCGTCAGCTTTTCCCCAAAAAAATCTGGCTTGCGTATTGGCATGACCAGCTTCCTCCCAACTCAACTCATAATATTCTATTTTATAACTATTGGCTGTTTCAGAACAGTACAATTCATTAGTCTTTTTATCAACTACCGTTCCTTCTATTCCCGAATTTGGCTCTTCATAATTATCATACTCAAAATATCCGCAAGAAGATAACATAAAGACCATCAAGCACGATAATATATATAATCTACTCATATTTTAACATTTTAATGATTAATTATAATATGGATTTTGTATCAATTTTTGGTTTTTTGCAATTTCACTATCTGGAATTCTCTCGTAATACATTTTCACATCAAATGTATAACGTTGGTCATTAGCATCAACCACTTTAAAAATATACGTATTGTCTCTAAGATCGAAGTAAGGAGATAACCCTGTATAACGTTTTGACTCCATCTCTTTATCAGCGATCCTCCAGCGTCTTAAATCCCAATACGTATGATTTTCAAAAGCCAATTCAATTCTACGTTCATTACGAACTTTATCAATGGTCAAATCAGAACTATTCAAAGTTTTTACACCTGCCCGATCACGAATATCATTTATCCATATCAAAGCATCATCCAAGTGTTGTCCCATTTCTACCGCAGCTTCAACACCGTTCAATAAAACCTCAGCATACCTCATGTCAATCCAATGATGTTCGCAATAATTTTCTTTCAACTCCTCTTTCGGCAAACTCTCATCCAAATATTTACGAACATAGAATCCTGTTCCATTACCGGAATATTTAGCAATTCCACTCTTTCCTGTAACATGATAGACTTTTCCATCTATATCCGTATATGTAGATGATTCCCAGTTTTGACCTACTGTATTAATCTCAGTACCATCTCTTTTTATTATCCCTCCTTGTATATCACATTTTTCATTTTTAAATACTGCATTCGGATAGATAATAGTTCCCCAAAAACGTGCATCCATATCCTTAAATAAGTCAGCTGGATCTGCAAAATGTTGTGAAGTTCCTCTTTCTGCAAAATTAGCAGGAGTTCCGTCTTTGCGTTCAAATCTCTCTACGAATTCCAGAGGGGGACATAAATATGAAGAATATCCTCCACTGGTATACTGAAAAGGTACACAATAAGTGTCATATCCATGCGCATTCACATTCCTTTGAAAATATTTCACAAATATATTTTCAGTACTACTTTCTGCCAAAAAAAGATCTGCGTAATTTTGCTCCTTATTGGTGTTTTTTCTATATAAAGAAAACTTACCTTCTATCTGTTTTACAGCCTGATAGGATTTTTCAAAATAGTCATTTGCCAAAGAAGAATCAATCCCAACAAGACCATCCAAATCAAGTGTGCCATACCGAGCAATAGAACCAGCATACAACATTGCTCTTGATTTTAATGCCCAAGCTGCATATTTAGTAGCACGTCCCTGCCCTAAAAGAGATTCTGTTTCAGGCAACAAATGTGCAGCCCTATCCAAATCTTCTGCAATAAAATCATAACAATACTTTTCTGTATTTCTGGGTACTTTCAAACTCTCAATATCTTCTGTATATTCCTGTGGCTCTTCCAAAACAGGTACCCCACCATAACGTTTTACCATTGAAAAATAGCAATACGCACGAATAAAGTACGCTTCCCCTAACCAAGCATCTACCAAAGCCTTTGAAAAATTTCCCTGATACTCAGGCAATGTTTTTATAAAATAGTTTACTCTACGAATACGACCATAATCCCAGGCTCCCCACCAAGTACCGTCGCCTATAGAAAAAAGTTCATCACCTAAAGTAATCATAGCCTCTCCCGACACGTGAGCCAAGTGCGCCTTTCCGGCGTTATTCACATTAAAGCCATATTGGCTAAAACGAAAGTCCTCTATCGGCAAATCAGCATACAATGTAGTCATATACGCTTTAATACCTGATTCAGATTTAAATATAGCATCATCTTGTATAATATTAATTGGAGGTACATCCAAATAATCACAAGAATGGATAGTCACTACAGCGACTAACAATATTATTTTCTTTACTAATCTCATCATAATCAAACTATTAATTAAAAGGACAAATTTAAACCGAAATTAAAATTTCTCATAATTGGATACAAATATCCATAACTACCAGACGTGCGTTCAGGATCAACAAAATCCAATCCTGTTATTGTAAATAGATTATATCCATTTGCAAAAATCCGACATCTGTCAACTTTAAATTTGCGAGTAAACTTAAGAGGAATTGTATAACCAAGTTCTATACTTTTCAGACGCAAATATGAAGCATCCTGAGTAGTTTGCTGAGAGTCTTTTAAATTAGATTGACAAGCAGCCGGATCTCGTGTTGTAGGCCATTTTCCTGCTATCCAGTTACCCTCTTCATCTTGATGATAGCGGTCATAAAAATGAGACAAGCCATTACCTCCAAAACATAAAGGATACTGGAGCTGTTCTAAATATCTGACATTAAATCCCGCTCCACCTTGAAATAATATATTTAAGTCAAAACCTTTCCAATTAGCAGTTACAGTTGCTCCATAAGTCATTTTAGGATTACTATTTGAAAATTCAAAAACATTCGGATATACATCATTATCATCAATTATTCCATCACCATTCCAGTCTTCATATTTCCAATCTCCTGGTAATAATGTTGAACCACCTTTTCCATCTTGATCCGGTGAATTCCAAATATCTTCCATAGAGGTATATTGCCCATTGGAGCCATATCCCCATCCCATGTCAGAATAACGATTAGAATACTTTCCTCTCCATCTATCATAAGAATTCACAGCATCACCTTCTACTAATTTTCTATTCATTTTGCGAGTAAGAGCAAAATTCAAACTAACAGAATATCTAAAATCTCTTATTTGATTACGATGTCCTAATACAACTTCAAATCCTTTATATAAATCCTGATTCAAATTTTCCTCTGGCATCTCTGCACCAATTGTTCCCGGAACTTCCTGATTTCTTTTTCCCAATAGGCCGTCTCTATATCTCCAGAAAAAGTCTATCTGGAAAGAAAACAATCCATTGAATAAATCCAGATCAGTACCAACATTTAACGTTTTAGAAGTATACCATGTTATACTGGGGTTCGGAAGCCCTCTAAAGCCTAATCCTTTATAAGCTTCTGTCCCAAAAACATAACCTGCACCCGGATAGTCATAACCGGATAAAAATTGATAGCTTGACGAACCATCATCGCCTAACACACCATAAGAAGCTCTTATTTTCCAATTTGTTAAAAAAGACAAAGCATCAGTATCCTTAATAAAATTCTCTTCAGAGATACGATATCCTGCTGAAACAGAAGGGAAAAATCCCCACCGATGTCCTTTGGCAAACTTAGACGAACCATCATAACGGAAACTCGCCTCCAATAAATATTTAGAAGCATAATCATAATTCAAACGTCCAACAAGTCCCATATTAGTCGTTTTATATATTTGACCAGCATCTGAACTTCCTTGTTGCTCGTTATCAGAACCAGAAAATAATTGATCTACAGCATCCATTTCTAAAATTCTTTTAGCCCAAACATTATCTTCCTCTTTCGATGTTTGTTCATATAAAAATAAAAGTTTCACATTATGTTTTTCAGCGAACAGGTGCTCATAATTTAAAGAAGCTTGCAACAAGTTTTGAGAAGCTTCCCATGATTTTCTTCTAACAGCAGAAGGTGCCGCAAATGTTTGTGGAATATAATCCTGTGCTCCCTCATCATACGAATATAATGTATAAGCTTTTTGAAACTCTTTCTCTTGAGACGTTTTGTAGTCATATCCATATAAAAATTTCGCACTCAATCCTTTCAAAAAAGGAGCTTCATAAGTTAAAGAGAATGTAGTATTTAACGTTTTATTTTTATATCGTTTATAACCACTTTTATCTGCATCTGTAATAACCAATGAATTCAATCCAGAATTACTCATTACATTAGCATAATAATTTTCATTTCCATTCGCATACGGACTTTCATTAGGTCTCAAAGCCCATATGGATTTAAAGAGTTCCCAAGTATCTTTATGAGGTTGATTTTTTTCATCTGAAACTCCACTAATCAACATTTCAGCCTTTAAATGATCAGTGATCTTAAAGCCCAAATTTGAACGAATATTAAAACGGTGATAATTTAAATCACCTGACTTCCAAAGTCCATCTTCTCCATAATACCCGAAAGACAAATAATAGTTAGCCCTTTCCGTATTACCACTAGCTGTCACATTATGATGTGTCTGAGGTACCATTTTTCTTAATACCAGACTACTCCAATCCGTAGCTTGAAACTCTCCACTTCTATAGCGTTCCAAATCTTCTTTTGAAAAAGTATAATCAATACCACGACCCATATTTTTATCAGCTTCGCGTACCAATTCTACATACTGTCCGGGATCTAATACCTCAGGTAATCCCGTAGGATTCTGGAATCCAAAACTCCCAGTATAATCAATTTGTGTTTTTCCACTTCCTGCCCCTTTACGAGTTGTTACAAGCAATACTCCATTAGATGCCCGCATACCATAAATAGCTGCCGATGCATCTTTCAAAACCGTAACACTTTCTATATCATTGGCCTCTAAACGCTGCAAATCAGAAGCCTCACGAACTACTCCATCAATAACAATCAAAGGACTACCCAATCCACGAATATCCATGCTGGTATCATAACTTCCGGGTTCACCAGTATTCTGTTGAATACGAAGACCGGGCAATTTTCCAGACAACATATTTTGGACATTAACTGAAGGAGTAGCAATAATATCATCATTTTTTACTGAACTAATTGCTCCTGTCAATGATACTTTTTTCTGCGTACCATATCCAACAACAACTACTTCATCAACTATTTGGGTCTCCTCTGTCATTGTCAAGTTAACAGTTGTTCTACCTTTCACTGCAACATCTTTAGAAGAAAAGCCTATCAAAGAAAACCTCAAAATAGCATCATTAGTATTGGAAACAGTAATACTATATGCACCATCTATATCCGTTATGGTACCCGTTGAAGTACCCACTAACAAAATATTAACTCCTGGTAAAGGTTCACCTAACTGGTCACGAACCACTCCCGACACCTGTTGCCGTTGATTACTTTCTGCTAATAATATTGTACTGCTATTTACAGAAAGAAACAGTAACAAAATCAAGCGTAAATAACAAGAAAACGACAAATGCTTTCTTAGTATTAAATTTTTCACATCCATGCTCATAATTAATTAAAATCGAATTCGCATTGTATAAAATTAAGATTATCCGTATAAAGCTATTATATACTGAATAATATCTACAATTCATATTGATAACTGTTCAATATGAATTGTAGATAAATTCTGTATTACTTAGCTACCTTAAATGTCGAGGTTGCATCGCTTGATACTATATTTACGATACATATACCAGTTGCATTCAAAGAAATTGTCATACTTCCTTGTGTTGCTATTTGCTCATTCAGTAACATTCCAGTTACATCATAAATACAAATAGTTTCATTTCCTTTCAGTCCCTCTACTTTGACGCCGTCAGTAGTAGCAGATACTATGTAATTAGTATCATTATCTATATTTTTAACTCCAGTACTACCAGCTTTCTGCCATTTAAATACAGGATAATCAGAGATAGAAGGATCCATTTTCCATACATTATCAAAATCAAACCCCAATTCTTCGTAAAATTCTTGTGTAAGATCAGCTTTTGTAACATCGGCTCCATTTCTCTGATCTGCATTATTATCAGTAGTAACCAAATTTCCATTAACTTTTGCAGTCTCCAATGCATAGTTTCCTGAACTCAAATCAGGAGAACCACCACCACAAATTCGCCCAATTCCTGTTGCATCATCATTACCTGTAACATCGCACATTGCTAAACATCCGCTTATAGAACTTGAAGCATCTATCATTCCTGCAATTCCTCCCAAATTATTTCTGGCAACAACAGTTCCAGATACATAAGAAGACATAATCGCAGTCATATTTTCAGCTTTTCCAACTAAAGCAGCAGCATTATCTCCCCGTAAATCAGTTTCACTTAATTTTCCATCACATACAATAGAACCATCCACAAAGTAACAATCATATATAACAACCTGACTACCTGGACCCACAAATCCTCCAGCTTCTACACCTGTACCTATATTCTTAACCGTACAATTAATAGCACCAACTTCCCGAATAGTTGTTTTTTCAGTTTGTCCGGAAATCATTCCCATACGTCCTTCCCCTATA
>OHQH01000636.1_pt1 | contig 20353 bp, 18 predicted proteins | sample 1577891 | NCBI WGS metagenome assembly OHQH01 (sample SAMEA3879601, study PRJEB24766) | human gut metagenome | biome: human-associated habitat; feature: feces | place: USA | collected 1985/1987
ATGACACTCTCTTTGCTTCACTCACAGTCGGCTGTGTGAAAATCAATGCCGTTGTATTTCCCACACCCGATAAAATGCTCCTCGGCTTTGATATTCTTGTAAAGGACAAACCCGAGAGTGAAGAATGGATTTGCTATGACACTTTGAGTGATGAAATCAAGTTATCACCTCGCAGTATTGAACAGGCTATGTTTGATGTTTTGAACCGTGAGGTTAAGGAGTACGGACTGTCGTATACCGAGTGCAATTTTGAAGTAATAAACGGTAAATCAATAAAGTCAGAATAACAGCGTTATTCTCGCCACATTCGCCCTGTGTCGGCTTTTAAAGAAGAAGTCGGGAAAAGTATCCGAAATCGAATAAAAGCCGAAATCGGGCGGTTTGTGGCAAGGTGTGAAAAATCGAAGTTACGGCAATTTGGGCAGTTTTTTAAGGGTAGGTATTTAAGCAGGATAAAGGCGTATTCCGTTGCAGAGCAACGGTTGCCGAAACACACCGACCGGCAACGCCGTTCGGGGATTTCCAAAGGTGTTACTTTTTTAGCATTGTGTTACCGCTTGTATTCCTAACTGCCCGATTTTGCCGTTTTGATGAGATTTTCTCATAATACTCGAAGTGTTACCGAAAGGAAAGGTGAAAAATGGACAACGACTCAAAGAGAATAGGACTGTATATAGGTAAGGATTTACTCAAAGCCTGCGACAATGCAATCTCAAGAACCAATGCAACATCACGAAGTGAGTTTATTTCAAACGCTATTGAATTTTACATTGCTTGGCTAAACTCAAAGAGTGTTAGTAAAGTGCTTACTCCTGCACTTGAATCTGTCATCAGTTCAAAAATACTTGATACAGAGGACAGGATTGCAAGAGTTCTGTTCAAACAGGGTGTAGAGCTTGCAATGCTGATGCATGTTATTGCGGCGACAAATGAAATTACCGAAGGACAGCTTAGGGATTTAAGAAAAATATGTGTTGATGAGGTCAAACGAAACAGCGGTAAATACAAGTTTGATGATGCAGTCAGGTTTCAGAAAGGGTAAGTTATGCCGAGAATTATTATGAAATCACCGTATATCAAACCAAATTCTAAAACCCATATCGGGAATTATGTTTCATACATTGCCACCCGTGACGGAGTTGAAAAGGCTGACAGTACACAAAAGTTTATGGAAGCAACCGAAAGACAAAAGCAGATCATTAAGAAATTGCTTTCTGATTATCCTGACTCAAAGGACTTGTATGAGTATCAGGATTATCTTGATAAGCCGAACAGAGGTAATGCAGACGAATTGATTTTGCGGATTGCCGAAACCCATGCAGAGTTATTCGGTGACCGTGAGAAATATGTAAGCTACATTGCACAGCGACCGAGAGTAGAAAAAATATCTTCACACGGCTTATTTACCGATGACGGTGTGCCGATAGTTTTATCTGATGTGCAAAAAGAGGTTGCAGAAAGCAAGAGTAATGTGTGGACGCATATTATTTCTTTGAAGCGTGAGGATGCGGAACGGCTGGGTTACAACAATGCAAAGGCATGGATGAACCTCATTCGTTCACAAAGAAATATGATAGCGGAGAATATGAAAATCACTCCCGAAAAATTCAGATGGTATGCCGCATTTCATAATGAAGGACACCATCCGCACATTCATATGATTGCCTATTCTACAAAACCGAACGAAGCGTATCTAACGGAAAAGGGCATTGAAAATATAAAGTCAAATCTTGCAAAGGTTATCTTCCGTCAGGACTTGATAAGTATTTATCAGAAGCAGACAGAACACAGGGATAAACTTCGTGCTGAGGCTCGTGATATTGTAGAGAATTTGGTGTCAAAAATCAACTCTGAAATATATATCAGCGCATCAATTCAGCATAAGCTGTTGGAGCTTGCCGACAGGCTTTCAAATACAACCGGCAAAAAGGTTTACGGTTATCTGAAACCTGATGTAAAAGCAATCGTTGATTCCATTGTTGAGGAGCTTGCAAGTGATGGCAGGATCAAAAAACTGTATGACCTTTGGTATGGGCAAAAGGAAAATACAATCCGCACCTACACGGATGAAATGCCTGACAGGATTCCGCTTGCCCAAAACAAGGAATTTAAGTCAATCAAGAATGCGGTAATCAAGGAAGCATTGAAATTAATTCCTAACGAAGATGAAGCGGAAGAAAGCGAGAATACAGACGAAGAATCTGTTTCAAATCCCTTTGAATATGAAGAAAACACCTCTGCCGAATTAGTCTTTGATTCAGACAGAGGTGTTCTGTATCCCAGATATTCAATTAAAACCAACCGCAACAGCGTTGCAGTTTCTTCTCTTTATCTCCTGCGCTATCTCTGCAATATGATTCAAAATAAATTAAGATTTGAAGAAAAGCAGAAAGCTCAAAGGACGGATAAAAAGTTGCAACAGAAGATTAATGATAAGAAACACAATCAGGGGTTGAAAATTTAAGGCTGATAAACCAGATTTTCTCAATTCAAGTATATTAAAATTTAACATGCTAAAAAATATACATTATTTAATACTATTCTACGCAAAGAATTTTTTCTTTTGATTTATTTGATATTAATTCGAAAAAATACATTTCTTTAGAATCTATTTTTTTATAAATGAGTTCACTAATTTCGGTTTCTTTTTCGTCCTTTACTATTGGCAATAGCTCTTTGTATAAAGCTGAAGGGACACCGATAGAATAACTTTCATTTTCATATATTAATGAACCATATGAGTAACCCTCACGTTCTTCTGGATTCAATTCCATAATCAACTCAACTATAGGCAAAAAATGATATATATGTAAGAAATCTAAGTTTACATTTATTTCGCAATTTTCACCTTCTGGATCTTTCTCTATCATCTTTATCTCTTTGGTTCCTGTTTGAGTCATAACAACTAAAGAATTTTTAGGTTTCTTACCATTTATTTTTTTTATCGAATTTGCTTGTGTATAACCATGCTCCATAGCCTTTTTATTATAATTGCTATACCCTTTTGCTTCAAAAATACCATACTCATTTTTTGAACTGTTTATCGCTAAAAGATCTGGAGATTTAAATGTAATTATTCCAGTAGAAGATAAAAATGAGCGCTTTTTTAGACATATTTTTGAACTAAATGACTCTACCATAGATAAATGTACCATAAAATCATAATTATACTTTTTCATTCCTAATACAGTAATAAGCACCATTCCAATCCAATAGTTAATTGCACCAATCTCCGTACTATCTAAATATTTCTTTTTTGAAGTATCAAAAGAAAGCACACCTTCTGTCGATGAAACAACATATGTTTCAAACAATTTGGTCTTAAAATATATCTCTTCCCTACGATTTTTCTTTTCTGTCTTTGTTAAATATATATCTGGCATCCCTGCAGACACAATAGCCTCTATTAATTCCAATCCTGTAAATTCCAAGTCCTTAATACGCTTTTTGCTATGATCAGAAATTATAGAAGGTTCTTGATATAAATATATTTTATAGTTTTCCTTACGTTTTATTTTCATTATATTTAATCTCCTAGCGATTTTTGATGCTAATAAATTTGGAAATTTATTAAACTGAATATCTCTATAAATTTTGATTAGTTTATTGATTATTTTACCACATATATATAAAATTGTCTATCAAAAAATCCATCTACCACCAAAGAGCAACTGCACCCAAACACTGACAGGTGCCTCCTGTCATGGTGATAGGAGAAAGAACTACCCACTATAAGATATTATAGCAGAAAGAAAAATATATAAAGACTAAGGATGTGATAATAATGTCAAAGTATATTAGCTTTACAAAAGAACAGCGAGAGCAGGCAAGGTGTACTGACCTTGCACAATTTCTTATAAGTCATGGCGAGAAAATCAGGAAATCAGGCTCGGAGTACGAATGGTTTGACGGCTCGCAAAAGGTTACAATCAGAGGTCACCTCTGGTATCATCAGTATGAACAGAAAGGCGGTGATGCGGTTGACTTCGTCCGCAGATTTTACAACAAGGACTATGCCGAAGCGGTGGAAATACTTTTGGATAACTGTGGCGGTCAAATCATAACATCACCGCCAATAGAAAAAGAGCATAACCCCTTTGAACTGCCGCCGAGAAATGACAGAATGAGCAGAGTTTTTTCTTATCTGCTGTTGACTCGTGGCATTGACAAAGATGTGCTTTTTGAGTTTGTCAAAAACAAAATGATTTATGAATCTGCCGATTATCACAACGCTGTCTTTGTAGGCTATGATTTAAACGGTATACCTCGCCACGCACACAAGAGAGGAACAGTAACAAGTAATCCGTATAAAGGAAATGTTGCAGGCAGTCAGCCCGAGTACAGCTTTCACTTTAACGGCACAAGCGACAAGATATTTTTATTCGAAGCACCGATTGATATGCTTTCCTACATTTCAATGCACAAGGAAAACTGGCAAGAACACAGCTATGCGGCATCCTGTTCCGTTTCGGACAGGGTGCTTTTTCAATGTCTGAAAGATAATCCTAACATTAAAAATGTGTTTCTCTGCTTTGACAATGATAAGGCAGGACAGACAGCAAATAAACGCATATCCGATAAATTAAATTCAATGAATATCCAAAATGAAATCCTCATTCCAACTCATAAAGACTGGAATGAGGATATTTTAAACGGTGAAAGGACTGATGAAATATGCCCTCAGGTATTATAACTCTGATTATTGTCACAGGCTCGATGTTTGCCTTGTTTATAATTATTTCTACGGTCGGCAATTACTATTCCCTCAACCGCATAAAGAACAAGACGGTCGGGCAAGGTCAGCACGGCACGGCTCGTTGGGCAACAAAAAAGGAAATCAAGAAAACCTACAAGCAGATTGATTTCAAACCCGATGAATGGCGTACAAATCCCAACAGCAGACCAACTGAGCAAGGAATAGTTGTCGGTTGCAAGAACAGCAGAAAAGGAACAACAGCAATGGTTGATACAGGTGATATTCACGCTCTGATGATTGGTGCTGCAGGCGTCGGCAAGACTGCATTTTGGCTTTATCCATGCATTGAATATGCCTGTGCAACGGGTATGTCATTTTTATCAACTGACACTAAGGGCGACATTGTTCGAAATTACGGAACGATTGCGGAAAAGTATTACGGTTACAAAATTTCTGTTATAGATTTGCGTAATCCCACACGCTCTCACGGAAATAATCTTCTGCATCTTGTGAATAAGTATATGGACTTATACGAAGCTAAACCCGAACAGCTTGTTTACAAGGCAAGAGCAGAAAAGTATGCAAAAATTATTTCAAAAACAATTATTCTATCAGGAATGGACTCAGCTTCATTCGGACAGAACGCTTACTTTTATGATGCCGCCGAGGGACTTCTCACGGCTACAATCTTACTTGTTTCGGAATTCTGTGAACCCGAAGAAAGGCATATTGTTTCGGTATTCAAAATCATTCAGGAGTTACTTGCCCCGACCAATAAGAAAGGCAAGAATCAGTTTCAGCTTTTAATGGACTATCTTCCCGACGACCACAAGGCAAAATGGTTTGCAGGGGCGGCGCTGAACACAGCCGAACAGAGTATGTCAAGTGTTATGAGTACGACATTGTCAAGGTTGAATGCTTTTCTTGACTCGGAACTTGAACAGCTTTTGTGCTTTGATACAGAGATTGACGCTGAAAAATTCTGCAATGAAAAGTGTGCGATATTCATTGTAATGCCGGAGGAAAATCCCAACACTTTCTTTATGGTGTCACTCATTATCCAACAGCTTTACCGTGAAATACTGTCAGTCGCAGATGAAAACGGCGGTGTTCTGAAGAATCGTTGTGTGTTCTTCTGCGATGAATTTGGAACCTTGCCAAAGATTGATTCGGCTGAAATGATGTTCTCTGCTTCCCGTTCAAGGCGTTTGCAGATAGTACCAATCATTCAATCCTTTGCACAGTTGGAGAAAAATTACGGCAAAGAGGGCGCTGATGTAATTATCGACAACACACAGCTCACAATCTTTGGTGGCTTTGCTCCTAACAGCACAAGTGCAGAAGTGTTATCAAAATCACTTGGCAGTCGTACCGTTATGAGTGGCTCAGTGAGTAGGAGCAAAAATGATCCGTCACAATCCTTGCAAATGATTGAACGACCATTGATGACTCCCGATGAGTTGAAGTCACTTCCAAAAGGCACATTTGTTGTTATGAAAACAGGCTTTTATCCGATGAAAGTCAAGCTTAAATTGTTCTTTAAATGGGGCATAGAATTTGAGGAAAAGTATGAGGTCAAGGAAAACGGCAATCGTGAAGTTCATTATGCCAATCGTTCGGAGCTGTTCAACAACATAATTCAGAAATACTATCCTCACTATCTTGAACAGCCTGCAACTGATTCGGATTTTGATGAAGCGAGCGATGACAAAAAGAAGAAAAATGAAAATCTTAAGACCTCTCCAAATGCGGAACAGACCGACAGTGACGATACTATTAATTCAGAAAAGCAAGACGAATCAACAGAAGAACCTGAAAATTCAAGCGTTGAACAGAGCGCAGACAAGCAAAGAAAAGTAGTCATAAGAACCGAAAGACCACCTCAGGAGGATAACATCAATGAGTAGATTAACTTTTCTGTATCAAATGGGCTTGCCTCACCGAGCCGTTGCCGTATATACCTACCTCCACGACCGAGCCGATAAAAACGGTGAATGCTTCCCCTCTGTAAAAACAATAGCAGGCGACATTAAGCTGTCGCCTGCTACAGTCAGAAGAGCTATTAAGGATTTAAAAAAGGTCGGTTTGATTGAAACCAAACAGCGTTATCGTGAAAAAGGAGGTAAGACCAGTCTTCTTTATAAAATAAGAATTAAATAACATTTATATTACTAGCATTTTGATATACAAAAATCAATTTCAGTAGTAAATAAATTATTTTCACAATGCAAATTCATATGACCATCGTATTTTTTTAAGACTTGTTTGATAGAATATAAACCAATGCCATGTATATCATGATTCTCCTTAGTTGTTATAATTGTATTGTCTTTAATTTCAACATTTTCAAATGTGGGATTTGTAAAAGTAACAAAAATATAATCATTATTCTGTTTTACTGAGACTGATATTGATTTAGCCTTATCATTGTCGATTTTTAGGCAGGCTTCAATTGCATTATCTAATGCATTGCCAAAAATCATACACAAATCCACTGGGGTTAATATATTTTGAGGAATCAAACCACTAAAAGAAATATTTATATTATTCTCCCGAGCAGTGATTGCTTTATCAGAAAATAACGCATCAACAATGTAATGTCCGGTATGAAATAAATTATCTGTTTTGATGATTTGATTACAATCTTCAATATACTGCATAGCACCATTTATATTGTTATTTTGCAAATAAGCAAATAAACCAATTTTTAAGTTGTTAAAGTCATGACGGAATTTTCGAAGGCTTTCGTTTGCTTCAGCCAAACGTTCATAGTGATTAACTTGCTTAATCATATTATTCTGTATAGTAGTATTTAACTTTTTATAATATGTACTTTTTATATTATTCATAATAAGTAAATAAATTACTACTAATGAAATTATTAAAACTAAGATGATTAAAAAACAAGCTAGTGTAATTATTGGTGTATCGGGATATTGAGATAGGATAACAGTAAGCAATGAGATGAGAATAAATAATATCCATAAAGACATAATAAATACTATTTTTACACTTTTAGATGTTAGTATTATGTTCTTGAAATGGATATAAAATGCATCACTTTTATAAGATAAAAATATAAGAAGTAATACTAATACAATATTTATAATAATATTTAATATTTGTGATATAAATATGTCAACGTTAAATAATAGAAATAGAAATGAAGTAATTGAATTTATTAGCGAAAACATACCAACAACTGCAAAAGAGATGAATATAATTTGTTTTATCTTTGCTTTTTTTAAAGAAATTATAGGAAGAATAAAATATAATATTATGTTTGAAAAAAAGAAAATAGCATTATTATAATTAGTTTTTTCTAAGAGAAAAAATACAATTATTGAAATTATGGGATGAAGAAAAATACATTTTTTTATTTGTTTTTTTAGCACTTTTATAAAAATAACATACAAAGTAATTTGTAGTGTGATAATTTCAATAATAGCATTCCAATTCATTAAGTCCCTCAAATTATAAGTCTTTTAAATAATTGTAGTATTTTTGCTTAAACTTAGATAAGTAATTTCTGCTTATAGGTAATTCGTAATCGTAATTTCTGACTTTAACATAATTTTGTCCTCTTTCTGAAATATGCATAAAATTCACTATAAATGATTTGTGAATTCTAAAAAAGTGTGTATGCGGGAGTTCTTTGTATAAATCAGTAAGGGATTTTTTAGTTTCATACATTTGTCCGTTATCTAAATGTAAAAAGCTGTTTTTGTTTTGAACTTCTAAAAAAGTTATTTTTCCTGTATTTATAGTAATAAATTCATTGCTAGACTTAATGGAGATATCATAGTTTACCTTTATGATTTTTCTAAAATCATCTAAAGCTTTATATAGTCCGTCAAATAAAGAGCTTTTGACAACAAACCTATATGTATCAACATCATAGGCAGAAATGGCGATTTCCGGAAAACTTGTTAAAAATATAATACATGAAAATTTATTGATTCCTGAACGCAGTAATTTTGCTGTTTCCAATCCATCAATTTGCTCCATTTGATAATCAAGTATGATAATATCGTACTTGATTTTAGTGTTTATCAAATCGTATCCACAATCATATGTGTCAACGACAGATTCCCAATTATGAAGATTAGAATAATCATATATTTTAGATTTAAGAACAGAAGAAAATGATTTTTCATCATCACAAATAGCAATTCTCATAGGTATCACTTCATCTTACGCTTATAATATATCACCTTGCGCCAATTTTTGGTAATTGCATTCTGTTTTTTGATATTGTATTGCCTCGGGGGGTGATATAATATGTATAACTTTATAATGCATTTCTTCAAATCTATTTTTGGTTAATTAAGTAATGTCTATTGTTTTAACAATAGACATTTTTACTTATTATAGCATATTTTTATTTCTGTTTAAAGTAGTAATAACATCAATTAATATTGATTTTTGTTTTGGAGTCCAATTTTTTGTAAGCTCAGTTAATTCAGCATCTCCGTAAGAAGATTTATTCATATCTGAATCAGATAATAGATCGACTATTTGTATATTTAGCAGGTAAGCTATCTCATCTAATCGTATTAATGATACTTTTGCCACACCGCGTTCAATAGCACTTATATATTTGGAAGAAACATTTAATTCTTCCGCTAAATCTGATTGAGTTTTATAACATCGCTTTCTGTACATTTTAATTTTTCTGCCTATAGCAACATAGTCAATCATATTATCACCTGAAATAATTGTACAATGTATATCTTAACTGTAAACTAATTTATAGGTTTAGTGTAAATAATATTTATTGAATTATTTGATGGTTTAATGTAAAATAAGAAAAGCAAATACATCTTACGCCGTTCTCCTGACATTTTACGACAGATTTTTCAGCTTGCCGACTTTAATGTTTTATAATTTTTATAATTTTAAAGATATAGTAAGTTAAACCATTGGATTCATGGGCGCTTAAGTGTATTATGCGGTGTTGCCCTAAAAACACAATATATCAAATTAATTCCAAATAATGTTAAAAAAGCAATTAATATAATTTAAAATTGGAGATGATATCATGTCTATAAATCAAATTATCCTTCTTATTTTTATCTTCGTGATTTTTTTGGCTTGTTTTCTAGCAATTCTTATCAGTAAAAAGAAATACAAGCTGGATGAGGTGAAAATAAAGGCTCAAAATTTTGCTTACAAAACAGTGCTTGTTTTTTCTGTTTCTTATAACATTCTCTTATTTATTCTGGATGTGTTAGATGTTCAAGTAGCATCATTCAAAATACAGATAATCATCGGATTGTTTATTACTTATATTGTTTTTATATGTATCTGCGTATTCAAAGATGTTTTCATATTTCCAAATAAATACGGAAATCTTAACTTGGTATCTACGGGCGGAATAGCTATAGTATATAGTATTTATGGATTTATAAATAGTGTTCAAACTAATGTAAAATTCTTTGAACAAGGGAAACTAAAGGATGATATTATTTATCCTCTTATGGGTCTTTTGGGGTTAAGCCTAATAATCATTTTTTTTATAAAGCTTTTAATTAACGAAAGAACCCATGGTAATAAAGAATGTAAATCCACCAAAAGAGATGATTGATTCAAAACAAAACATTATTTTTATGACCATATTACAGAATCAGATTGTGTAAAAATATTAAGTATAGACTTCATTTCCGCTTTCTGCTCCCCAAAAATATGATGTGTATATTGGTTTGATATAATTTTGATTACTGATACATCTCAATTTATTTTTAAAATATATTTATAGAATTTTTTGTATCTATTCTTTGATAATGAATCTAATTTTTGTAAATTTCAAAGGAGTTGTCAATCAATGAAAAAAGTAAATTGGAATCTTGAAGAAATTGAAAAATTCAAAGGATTAACTGATGAAGAATTAGTAGAAACAAGCGGCGGAGAAGTTAATTGGTATGATGTCGCTTGGTGGGCATTATCTGCAGGTGTAGGTATAGTTAGTGCGCCAGCTGGGGTGGCTGTAGGACTTATACCAATAATTATTGATGCTAGTACTATAACAGCCTATGCTCCAACTGTTTGTTAATAGAGTAAGCAAATACGTTTTCTTAAAACTCATTACAAATTTCTTTAATTATATGCGTGTTTTTATAGACTGCTACTTACTTTGCTAGTGATGATGTTGGTATCACTTTACTTAAGTACTTGTAAATATAAATTATAATAATCAGTCATATTATAAAATGCAATTTTTCAGATTCATTATCAAAGAATAAATATAAATAAAATACAAGTTATTTGTAAAGAAGTTATACTGTATAAGCAACATAATATGTTCTTTTGTATGTGTTGCGCATTATACCATAATAGAGAATAATAATTAATTGTTAAGTAAGAGGAAATTAAAATGAAACTAAAACTGCTTGATGGATTTGGAATTAAAGTATTGTATATAGTAGAAATTAACAATTATGTTGTATTATCTAATGATGCCTTATTGTCTAAGATAGATATAAGTAAATGTGTTGATGAAAGTGAATTTTTAAAATTCATTAATGATAACTTTCCGAGTCGGCTTGTTGAATTTACTAATAACATAAGCAATCTTAAACAATCTAAGAACAAAAAAATAGTTAACGCTAATGAGTATACAATATGTATGCACCCTTCTAGAAAATGTAATTTACATTGTAAATATTGTTTTGGTAGAGATGAATATTTGCCGTATGGAGAGATAGATATAGATACTGCCAAAAAAGCTATTGATTACATAGTATTTGATTATGGTGCTCAGGGAAGTATGTATACTGTTGATTTATCCGGCTCAGGTGAACCTTTATTGCGCTTTGAATTTATTAAAGAATTAGATGAGTATTGTGATTTTCTACGAAATATAACGGGTAAACAAATTTTGATAAAATTTGCAACTAATGCAACTTTATTGACTGATGAAATTGTTAATTACCTAAAAAACAGTAAGTGTATTATATATGGCGTGAGCATAGACGGAAATGAAAAGCAGAATTCAAACAGACAATATAAAAATGGAAAATCTATTTATAGCGACTTGATAATAGGTATTGAAAAAATTAATAATGATTTGCTCGGTTTAGCTGTAACAATAACTCCAAATAATGAGGAAGTAGATGAAATCTACCGTAGTTTATATTCTTTAAATGTTGCTGCAATTAGCATGCATTATGTTAGAGATTATGATAAAAGATCTACAACTTCGTTATATAATATCAATATGGGCAATTTATTGTTGCATTATAATAGGTTAATAGATTTGTTAATCAGTCATTTTGAAAAAGGAGATTATGAGTTTATTAAACCCCTGATACAAGGAGATGATTATTTTGGTGTATTATTGACAAAAGTTTTATTTATAGGTAATATTCCTCAATATAGATGTCCCGCTGGAAGATCAAAAATCACTGTTAATGAAAAGGGTGATCTTTATGCTTGCTCCGTAATGAATGGAAACGATGCATTCTATTTAGGCGATATATACAAAGGAATTGACAGCAGTTTACAGGCTAAATTTTTTAATTCAAATATTGAGATGAGTAATAAATGCAGAGATTGTTGGTGTAGAAACATATGTGCTGGTGAATGTATGGCTAATTCGTACTTGCAAAATAAAACCTTTTATGAGCCAAACGAATTTTTATGCAAATTGAAATTAATGCTTATTCCAATAGCGATAACTTTTGTAGAATATCTGAAAATTAATTATCCTGTTGCGTATTTATTAATAAGAAATCATGCAATAAGTTCTGCTACCTATTCTAATTCGGATTCTGCCACGTGGAGTATATTAAAATTATTACAACATTACAATTATAAAGTTACATTTTCGGAAGTTTCTAAACAAATATCTAAACTGAATAGTAATAACTCTAAATCTGTAGATGTTGGTATTCATCCAGAATTTGTTGAGAAATATCTTAAAAGTTTCAATATAAAATTTAATGCTGTTATTATGGAAAATGTTACTTCTGTGGAACAAATAAAAAAATTTCCTGTAATTGCATATTTAAATAAAAATAAAAGTATTTATCATCAATATATTTTGGTTGAATGTGCAAGTAAAGAGACAATTCAGTATAGAAATTTAAAAAATATAAATTCTAAAACTATTGAAACCGAAAGTTTCTTGAATTACATATCTAATATTTTTATAGGGGATTTTAACTTATAGACAATGGCTTAATTTTAAGTTGTTACAGAACTTTATTTTTTGTTATTAGTGATAATTATTTCTCATAAGAATGGGGTATGAGGTTAGAGTATGGACAAGAATACAAATAAAAAATTACGCAAGATATCTACAAATAGTTCTTTATTGCTTGCGCTAACTATTGGCATAGTTATAGTAATTCGAATTCTGCTGAAATATCTTTCAAAAGTAAGTGGGTATGGTTCGATATGGCAGAATAACAATTTCATATTTATTATTCAGCAAGTAATAATTTATCTGGTGACTATTCCGCTGTTATTATTACTTTACTATAAAAAATTAAACAAAGAAATTCGCTTAAGTTCCGTATTTATTAAATCACGATGTTCTTTAGGATGGATTTTTAAATGGGTCGTGATTACTTTGGGAGTGTCAAAAGTATCTGCCCTTATTATTAATTATTTGTTGTTGTTTTTTGGTATAAGTGGAAATACGAATACGATAAGTTTAAAAAGTGACACACTCGGATATAGTTTGTACTTTATTTCGATTGTTATACTTGGCCCGATTTTTGAAGAACTACTGTTTAGAGCGACGATATTTAGGGGCATGAGTGATTATGGGGAACTGTATGCTGCAGTTATGTCAGGAATTATGTTTGGTCTTTGGCATCAAAATATTATTCAGATGTTTCATGCAGTTATAATTGGTTTTATGCTTAGTTTAATTTTTGCAAAATGTCAATCAATTTTCGTCGTTATAATTATACATAGTTTAAATAATTTTCTTGTTTTCTTGACTGTTATTTCAAGAAATTCTGTAAATGATATTCTCCGAAGCAAAGATTTGGAATTTGTTATTCATGCATTGTTCGCTAAAAATATAGTGCCTACTTTAATTCTTATAATGACAAATATTTTGATATATGGTTTAATCATATCCGGAATGATATTGGCAATTGTAGAGATGGTCAAACATAAAGGTAGAGTTGGACTGATTGAATCTGTTTTTCCATATACTGTAATACAAAAAACCACTGTATTCTTTTCTTCTCCTGTGACAATTATTACATTTATTGAAATGGCTTATGTAACGTTAGCATCTACTGTGGTCGGTGGAACAGTAAATCTATAAGAAAGCATTATTATTAAACTTATACTAAAAATGTAGGCGTTTTGAGACTGTCTTTAGTTATTGTTGACTGAATCACATCTTCCCAATTTTTTATTGGGTTTATTGAAAATATTAGCAAGCAATAAACACTGATTTTAAAGGAAAATATATTTTTATTATCTATGTCTCAGCCTTTTCGTTTCTTGTGATAATTTCTCTTATTGCGTTTTTGTTATAAATTTTGCTTATAGTATCTCCAATAGTATAAATCTATGTATTAGCTAAATTTGAGCAGGCTTTAGCAGTGCATAAGTTTCATTGTGAACAACAACTATAAAGATGCTAATTATTTATATAAAAGATGAATTTTACAAGTATGCAAAATCAATAGTTATACGCCAATTTTGGATATTTTAGGACTTTTATACAGAAGATTTTCTTATCATTAGAAACAGAATTATTTGAATTATTTAAATGATTGTCATTAACATCTTCTGATATTAATTTAATTATAATAAAGTAAGGTAATTAAAATGAGATATTATTGTATAAAACAACATGATATAACTGATTGTGGCGCCGCTTGTCTTGCAACAATTTCAAAACAATACGGATTAAATTTATCAATTTCTAAAATACGAGAAATTGCGGGGACAGATAAGCAGGGCACTAATGCATATGGAGTGATAAAAGCAGCAAAGCAGTTGGGATTCACTGCAAAGGGTGTAAAAGGCAATCAGAAGGCATTCTTTTCTGAATTTCCGCTTCCTGCGATTGCACATGTTATTGTTGACGGCAGTCTTATGCACTATGTTGTTATACATAAAATAACAAAAAAGGAAGTTATTATTGCAGACCCTGCAAAAGGTATTATAAAATATACACCTGACGATTTCTTTAAAATTTGGACAGGTGTTTTAATTTTAATGGCTCCAACAGTAAATTTTAAAAAGGGAAATGAAAGGCAAAGTACCATTTCCAAATTTTTTAAGTTATTGCTCCCTCAAAAAAAGTTGTTGTTAACCATATTTTTGGCATCCTTACTTGTAACAGGTTTCGGTATAGTTGCTTCTTTCTATTTTCGCTTCATTATGGACGACATTGTTCCAAACTCACTTTCAAAAACATTGAATGTAATCTCTATCGGAATAATACTATTGTATGTATTTAAAATACTATTAGAATTCTTTAGAAATCACCTTATGTTGTATCTTAGTCAGAAATTAGACATACCCTTGATATTGGGTTACTATCAACATGTGTTAAATTTGCCGATGAATTTTTTCGGAACAAGAAAAGTCGGAGAAATTATTTCCAGATTTATGGATGCCTCAAAGATTCGTGATGCAATTTCAGGTGCTACTCTTACAATTATGATTGATACAATTATGGCTATTGTAGGTGGGATAGTTTTATATACACAAAACTCTTTATTGTTTGGCATCTCTGTTATTTTACTTTTGCTATATGGAATTATCGTTTTCTGCTACAATAAACCGATAAAAGAGATAAATAAAGAGCAAATGGAAGAAAATTCTCATCTAACATCTTTTTTGGTTGAAAGTTTAACTGGTGTTGAAACAATAAAATCATTTAATGCCGAAGAAAAAGTACAGTATAAAACAGAAAATTTATTTATAACATTTTTGAAAAATGTATTTAAAGGGGGCTTTTTGTCTAATAGTCAACAAAGCCTAACAAATGCCGTTTATGTTATTGGCGAAACTGTTATTTTATGGGTTGGCACAATTAGTATTTTAAATGGTAATCTTACAATAGGCGAGTTAATTACATTTAATGCATTGCTTGCATATTTTCTTAATCCCGTAAAAAATCTGATAAATTTACAACCTACAATGCAAACTGCAATTGTTGCAGCGGACAGGCTTGGTGAAATTCTCGATCTTGATCCCGAAAAAAAAGAAAATGAAGAAAATAAGATCAAAGATGTTTCTTTAAATAAAGAGATTGAAATATCAAATCTTGATTTCAGATATGGCACTCGTCAGTTGGTGCTGAAAAACATTAATATGAATATTAAGCCCGGCGAGAAAATTGCCTTAGTAGGAGAAAGCGGTTCGGGTAAAACTACCTTAGTTAAACTTTTAATGAATTTTTATGAGTTTGAAAAGGGTGAAATTATGTTCGGTGATTATAATATTAAGGATATTAATATTGAGTCACTAAGAGATAAGATTGCTTACATATCGCAGGATATCTTTCTGTTCAGTGGTACAATCAGAGAAAATCTTATGCTCGGAAATGAAGATGCAACTCTCGATGAAATCATTGAAGCTTGCAAGTTGAGTAAAGCAAATGAGTTTATCGAAAAAATGCCGCTCCGATATGAAACCTTATTGGAAGAAAACGGAGCAAACCTGTCAGGCGGACAAAAGCAAAGACTTGCTATTGCCAGAGCTCTTTTAAAGAAGCCTGATATACTGATTATGGATGAAGCAACAAGTAATCTGGATTCTATTACAGAAAAGGCAATTGAAAAGACAATTAATGAGCTCTCCAATAATATTACAACTATAATTATTGCACACAGATTAAGTACAATTATGAGGTGTGATAGGATATATGTTATGGAAAATGGCGAAATTATTGAACAAGGAAGTCATACTGAATTAATGAATGACAAGAAAAATTACTATAATCTTTGGAAGGAACAATTGCCGGTTCAGAATGGAGATGAGAACTTTGAGAAATACAATAATTGATATAAAAGATTTGAGCGACAGCAGGGAGGTTATGGAGCGCAAAGCACCAAAATCAATTTTGATTTTCATTCTTATTATTTTGATAACTGTTATTACATTGCTCGTGTGGTCATTTTTTGGTGAAATAGATGAATATTCAACTGTCAGCGGAGAAATTCGTCCGCAGGCATCTACAAATATCATTTCGGCAATAAGTGGTGGCAAAATTAAAGAACTAAATTTTGAAAATGGAGATATTGTGGAGGCCGGAGATACAATATTGACTTTGGATGTAGGTTCTGCCGAATCTCAGAAAGAAGCCTTAACTACTAATATTGAGGAATATAAAGAAAAAATAAAATATAACAACCAATTAAAAGAATGTGTTGAAAAAGGTAAAAATACTTTTTCACAATCAAATGAAGAAATAGAGTACTATAATCAGTATGAAAAATATGTTAATGATTTGGAGATATCATTAGGTCAAATATATGATACCGACAACCAAAACAAGAATTCAAAAGAAGAAGCTAATGCTACTTTGCAATCTGTTCAGGATAGTATTGATAAGGATAGTAAGTTAATTGAAGAATACAATAACATTATCAATGCGGTTGAAAATAATTTAACTTTCTCAAGTTCCAATAGTATGTTAATTTCTTATTATAATAACTATATTCAAAGTATAGACAATGCGGATATTCAGATAAAAGAAAATGAACATACATACGAAAGTTTAAAGCAGCAAATCGGCAATGGAGTTACTCAATCACAAGTAGATGAAGTAAAAGTACAGTTGGATTCAGCTATGAGTCAAAAAGAGTCTTTGAAAACGGCTTTTTTGTTAGAAGTGAATCAAAAAATTGATAATTTGAATACCGAAATTGAATCTCTTAACGCTACCAAAGAAAAAACCAGTGTAAGTTTGGATAGCTTTTCTTCTTCGACCTCAGAAAATCAGGTTAAAGAACAGGCTAAGCTAAATATGATTGTATCTGTTGATAGTACAATATCAACCCTTGAAACTGCAAAGACTGAATATGAAATGCAATTGTTATCTGTTAATGAAACTTTCGAAAATTCGGTTATAACAGCTGAAATTTCTGGACAGATAGTATTTTACGATGAATTATCTGTCGGAAATACCGTTCAAGTTGGGGTGCAAATAGCAAAAATTATGCCGTCAAACAATGAATTAAGAACAATTCTATACATTCCTAATACTGAAATATCAGATGTAAAAATAGGACAAAAAGTTGAATATATGGTATCATCCATTTCTTCAACTGATTACGGAAAAGTGTATGGCGAAATCACTGGCATTTCAGCCGATTCATTTGCTGATGAATCAAGTGGTACGATTTACTATAAAGCAGAGGCTACACTTGAAAGTTCATCTTTAACAAATTTATCAGGGGAAATAAAAGAATTGAAATCAGGCATGACAGTTGAAGCTCATATTGTATCAGGTTCTAAAAAAATAATAATATGGTTTTTAGAACAGTTGAACTTTATTGATTAATATAGGATGTACTAAAATGAAAAAAACTTTTGGTGCATTTATAAATAAAAAAAGAATTGATACAGGGATTTCTCTTAGAAATTTTTCAAAGAAGATAGGCATATCTCCTGAATATCTTTCAAAAATAGAAAACGGTTTAAGAGCCGCCCCTAATATTGAAATAATAGAAGCAATAGCGAATAAATTATGTTTGTCTGCGGAAGAAAAAGAAATATTATATGATTTAGCGGCGGAATCAAAATCATATTTATCATTAGCCCCTGATTTACTTTTGTACATTAAAGAAAGCGAAAATGTACTCAAAGCGTTGAGATTAGCTAAACGATGTGGTGCAAACAATGAGGATTGGCAAATCTTTATCGAATTTATAACTAAAAAGTACTTATAAACGAAGAAAATCCGAGTGCTTCAACTTGGATTTTCTTTTAAAACAGGTGTGTACAATCAAGTACATATGGAAGGAGAAAAAATAGTGGTTGAAGTAAACGAAAAAACTTTGTTTAAGTTTGATATCAGATGCCCGAGTTGCAACAGAAAATTAATGATACTAAATCTGTCTGATTTCAACATACCACAAGTAAGCGTATTGGAGCAAGAAGAATTAGGGATACATAATACTGAAACAAGGTGTCCGATATGCAAATCATTTGTTGCAGTTGATGTGGATGTATAACAAAACAGATAATTCTATAGGCGGTGTCTCTTATCTAAACTCAATAGTGGGACACGATCTCCCGCTGAATCTGCCGCACAAGCGCTACTTGCTTTGATAAAAGCAAATCTTTGAAAAACAAATATAGAAACTTAGTACGAGCCTACAGCCGTAAACGCTGATTTAATCAGTAGGAACGAGCTTACGAAAAGCCGACAAGTTATAGCTTTTAATGCTATTACCTGTCGGCTTTATTTTATGCCTTTTTTGCATTGAAAGCAGAAAGGGCAAGATGATCTATAGGAATAGAAGTCCTCCGATCGATCTGAATAAAAAAATTCAGATTGATTGGAGGATAATTGAATGGACAAGCGTCCTAAAAGAAGAAAGGATAAGTACAATCCTTATACACTGTACACGAAAGCCGGAAGATACTATATTTCTTTTGTTGATGTAAATAATAATTTTCAAGAGATAGCGGTATCGCAGAAAGTGTTTGAGAGTTTCAATAAATTTGAACTTGAAGATATTTCTCAGATGAATGAATACGACAGACATTTGGAACACTCCGAAGTATATGAACATACTTTGCATAAAAAGAAAGATTCAAGGGAATGGTCGTTAGAAGAATACTTTGAAAATGTTCAGATTACAGAAAATTTGCATATGGCAATAAGCAAATTACCCGAGGTGCAGAAACGCAGGCTGAACAAGTATTATTTTGAAGAAAAAACTTTTGATAAAATAGCACTTGAAGAAGGCTGTACTTATCAATGTGTGCAAAGATCGGTGTATCGTGCAGTAGAAAAAATCAAAAATATTTTAAAAAATTTATAAATTAGGAGTGTGTTTTAGCTTTTAAGTGAGGAAACAGGTGAAAGGGTTAATTCTCTTTTGCCTGTTTCTCTTTTTGAGAACGGGCGTTGATCTTTGAAAACTTAATATCAGCACATCAGATACATTCCTTCTGCTGTTCGGAACGGACAAGCTACATGAGCGAACACCTTTACAGTTCTTCAGGACTCAGACATTGAAAGGCAAATTCAATGAGGGCGATGACAGGCAGATGAGATAATGATACTTCCGTCAAGTCAAAAGTCGAGCGTGATAAAACCGTCACAACCAAAGATGGCGGCTGTGGGAGATCCTCACGGTGGTGAAATTCCAATGGAGCTAAATGCAATAGCCGTTTGATGTGTTCCTTGTCGCAGGGCATTGAGGATAAATAGCGACAATCGGATAGTGTGAAATTTAGAACTATCCCAAACGATTGATGTTATCCCGACAGCAGAAAATTAAAAATCTTCTGCTGTCGGGCGGTGAAAAGTAAACTTTATGAAAGAGGTGTTTTAATTGGGATTTATTATAGGACTTTTTATAGGAGTATTTATCGGTGTTTGCGTTATGTGCCTGTGCAATGCAGCGGCAAAAGCTGATGAGCAGATGAAAGATTATAAAAATAAGAAAAACAAAAAATAAGGAACAGGTGATAATTTGAACGAAAACTATATAAATGAAA
>OHQH01000639.1_pt1 | contig 20258 bp, 8 predicted proteins | sample 1577891 | NCBI WGS metagenome assembly OHQH01 (sample SAMEA3879601, study PRJEB24766) | human gut metagenome | biome: human-associated habitat; feature: feces | place: USA | collected 1985/1987
GGCCTGCAGGCGGTGCATCACACTGCGCCACAGGCGGCTGGTGTCCAGCACGTTGGCCTTGTCCACGACCGTCAGGCGCCGCCGGCGGCTCATGGCGAGCCGGAATGCGACGTCCAGCACGCGTTCGATCTCCGTGCGCGTGTAGGTGCAGGTGTCGAAAGCCTCCGTCCCGGCTTCGTTGCGCCCCTGCGGCCGGCCGAAATAGATGCCGCTCGTCAGTTCGCGCACGCAGATGAAATCGGTGCCGCGCACCACCTCTGCCTTGAGCGGCGAGCGGCTGGCCAGCGTGTCGAACAATGCGATGGGGCGCAGGTTGGCGAACAGTCCCAGCGATTTGCGCATGCGCAGCAGTCCCTGTTCGGGACGTACCGGGGCCTTGGGGTCGTTGTCGTACTTGGGGTCGCCGATGGCACCGAACAATACGGCGTCGGCAGCCTGGCAGATGGCGTGCGTCTCGTCGGGATAGGGGTCGCCCGTGGCGTCGATGGCGCAGGCGCCCACTAACGCCTCGCGGTAGTCGAATCGGTGTCCGAATTTCGCCGCCACGCGGTCGAGTACTTTCGTGGCCTCGGCAATGATCTCGGGGCCGATGCCGTCGCCGGCTAAAAGGGCTATGTTAACATCCATGGTCGTTGTATGTTGGTTCGATTATGTTCAGCATTTTGATCGTCGCCTTGATGGCGGCTTCGGTTTGGTCGGCATCCAGCCCGCGGGTCTTGAACTCCTTGCCGCCCGTCTCCCACGTGATGATCGTCTGCACGAAGGCATCGGTTCGTCCGCCGGGCGGGATCGAGACGGTGTAGTTGCGCAGCATCGGGAACTCGCGGCCGAGCTGGTGCTTGTAGATCTGCCTGAGCGCCCGCATGAAGGCGTCGTACTGGCCGTCGCCGACCGAGGTCTGCTCGTATTCGCAGCCGTTGATCTCGATCTTGAGCGTAGCGGCCGGGTGCAGCCCCTGTGCCAGCGACAGGCTGTAATTGAGTATCCGCACGGGGTTTTCGACCTGGTCGTAGCGCAGTACGTCGGCGATGATGTAGGGCAGGTCTTCGGCCGTCACCAGCTCCTTCTTGTCGCTCAGCTCGACCACCCGTTCGGTTACCTTGCGCATCGAGGCTTCGTCGAGCTCGATGCCCAGCGCTTCGAGGTTCTTCAGGATGTTGGCCTTGCCCGAGGTCTTGCCCAGGGCGTATTCGCGTACGCGTCCGAAGCGTTCGGGCAGCAGCTCGTTGAAATAGAGGTTGTTCTTGTTGTCGCCGTCGGCATGGATGCCGGCACACTGCGTAAAGACGTTCTCGCCGACGATCGGGCGGTTGCCCGGGATCCGGATGCCCGTGTAGGTCTCGACCATGCGGCTGACGTGGTTGATCTTCGTTTCGTCGATGCCCGTGAGGCAGTGCAGCCGGTCGTGCAGCACGGCCACCGTGCTCGACAGGGGTGCGTTTCCTGCGCGTTCGCCCAGCCCGTTTATGGTTACGTGAACCCCGTGGAACCCGGCTTTGACCGCAGCTGCGGTGTTGGCCACGGCCAGGTCGTAATCGTTATGGGCATGGAAGTCGAACCTAAGCTGCGGATAGCGTGTCACCATGTCGCGGCAAAACCGTTCGGTGGCATAGGGGTCGAGGATGCCCAGCGTGTCGGGGCACATGAAGCGCTGCACGGGGGCGTCGGCCAGCCCGTCGAGTATCGTGTAGACGTACCCGGGCGAATGCAGCATACCGTTCGACCAGTCTTCGAGGTAGACGTTCACCTTCATGCCCCGTGCGACGGCCCCGCCGATCGTGGCGCGGATGTCGCAGAGGTGCTCCTGCGGGGTGCGGCGCAACTGTTCGCGGCAGTGTTTGAGCGACCCCTTCGCCAGCAGGTTCACCACGCGGCACCCGGCCTGGCCGAGCCAGTCGAGCGACACGCCGCCGTCGATGAATCCCAACGCCTCGATGCGGTCGGTATAACCCTTCGCGGCAGCCCATTCGGCGATGCGGCGCACGGCCTCCTGCTCGCCCTGCGAAACCCGCGCCGAGGCTATCTCGATGCGGCTCACGCACAGTTCTTCCAGCAACAGCCGGGCGATGGAGAGTTTTTCGCGGGCGTTGAACGAAACCCCCGACGTCTGCTCGCCGTCGCGCAGCGTGGTATCCATTATCTCTACGCGGGGATACATCGCGCGGCTATTTATGCGCCTGTTCGAACGCTTCGATCTGGGGCGCGATGCTGCGCAGGTAGTCCACGTCGTCGTAGCCGTTCAGCAGGCACCGCTTCTTGTATGCGTCGATCTCGAAGTGCTCGCTGCGGCCCGTGGCGCAGATCATCAGCGTCTGGTTGTCCAGGTCTACGGTGAATTGCGTCGCAGGGTCGCCGTCGATCGCCGCGAAGACCGCCGCGAGGAACTCCCCGCTCACGGTGATCGGCAGCAGCCCGTTGTTGAGGGCATTGTTGCGGAAGATGTCGGCGAAGAAGCTCGACACCACGACGCGGAACCCGTAGTCGGCGATGGCCCATGCGGCGTGCTCGCGCGAACTGCCGCAGCCGAAATTGCGGCCTGCGACGAGGATTTTGCCCCCATAACGGCTGTCGTTGAGCGGGAACGAGGCGATCCGCTGCCCCCGGGCGTCGTAGCGCCAGTCGCGGAAGAGGTTGTCGCCGAATCCTTTGCGCTGGGTGGCTTTCAGGAAACGTGCCGGGATGATCTGGTCGGTATCTATGTTCTCCGTGCTCACGGGCACGGCCCCCGAGGTGAAGGTTTCGAATTTGGGTATGGACATATTGGTTTTGTTTTTTCCGGCATTCGGCAGCGGCCATTTTGCCGCAAAGCGGCATGTAAGCCCCTGCCTGAGGCGGGAGTTAGGGGGGCAGACTTGTAAACGACGCCGAAGGCGGCGGCAACGACCGGCCGATCCAAACCGAAGTTAAAAATTTTTACATTTCAAACACCTTGCGCGGATCCTCGATCCTGCCGCATACCGCGGCCGCGGCGGCTACCGCAATGCCTGCAAGCATGGTGCGCGCACCGGGCCCCTGGCGCCCTTCGAAGTTGCGGTTCGAGGTCGAAACGCTGTATTTGCCTGCCGGGATCTTGTCGGCGTTCATCGTCAGGCACGCCGAGCAGCCCGGCTGCCGGAGCTCGAACCCGGCGGCGGCGAGCACTTTGTCGAGCCCTTCGGCCCGTGCGGCGGCTTCGACGCCTTTCGAACCGGGGACGATCCATGCCGTCACGCCCTGGGCCTTGCGCCGGCCTTCGACCAGCTTGGCGAAGCGCCGCAGGTCTTCGATGCGGCCGTTGGTGCAGCTGCCCACGAAGACATAGTCGACGGGTTTGCCGAGCAGCTTTTCCCCGGCTTTGAATCCCATGTACTCCAATGCCTTGGGGTCGGCCTCGGCCGGGATCTGCGCATCGACGGCCATGCCCATGCCGGGGTTGGTGCCGTAGGTAATCATCGGGGCGATGTCGGCAGCATCGAACCGGTACTCCTTGTCGAATACGGCGTCGGCATCGCTGTAAAGCGCCTCCCAGCGGGCGACGGCCTGGTCGAACGCCGCTCCCTGCGGCGCACGTTCGCGCCCGCGCAGGTAGTCGAACGTCGTCCGGTCGGGTGCGATCATGCCGCCCCGCGCCCCGCACTCGATGCTCATGTTGCAGACGGTCATGCGCCCTTCCATCGAGAGCGAACGGATCGCTTCGCCGGCGAACTCGATGAAATAGCCCGTGCCGCCCGAGGCGGTGAGTTGCGAGATGATGTAGAGCACGACATCCTTGGCTTCGACGCCCGGGCGCAGTGTCCCGTCGACCGTGATGCGCATGCTCCGCGGCTTGGACTGGATGATGCACTGGCTGGCGAAGACCATCTCGACCTCCGAGGTGCCGACGCCGAATGCCACGGCGCCCAGTGCCCCGTGCGTCGAGGTGTGGCTGTCGCCGCAGACGATGGTCATGCCCGGCTGTGTGAATCCCAGTTCGGGGCCGATGATGTGCACGATGCCCTGGCGCGGGTTTCCCACGCCGAAATGTTCGATGCCGAATTTGGCGCAGTTGGCCTCCAGCGCCTCGACCTGGCGCCGCGATTCGGTCTCGGCGATCGGCAGGTGCTGGTCGACGGTCGGGATGTTGTGGTCGGCCGTGGCGGTGATTTGTGCCGGGCGTGCCACGCCGATGCCGCGCCGTTCCAGGCCTGCGAAAGCCACGGGCGACGTCACCTCGTGGATGTACTGGCGGTCGATGTAGAGCACCGAGCGTCCGCCGTCTTCGGTGCGCACGGTGTGCGCATCCCATATCTTGTCCAGAAGTGTCCTGCCCATCTTACTCCTCCTTTTCCTTGCGTTCGGTTACGTTCAGTACGCGCAGCGCGTCGAGGAACGCCTCGATCGACGCCCGTGTGGTGTCGGTGTGTGCGGCGAAGCCGTGGACGGTGCGGCTGCCGCACTGTACCTGTACGTGTACGCGCCCCACGTCGTTCGAACCGCGGGTGATGGCCTGCATGAGGAACTCCATGAGCACGACCTTCTCGTTGATCAGGGTCTTGATCGCCGACACGGCGGCATCCACCGGGCCGTTGCCCGTGGCGATGGCCATGCGCTCGTGGTCGCCGAACTTCAGCACCACGGTCGCCGTCGGGACGAGCGTGCCGGTGGTCACCTGCAGGAATTTGAGCGATACGGACTGCTGTTTCATGCGGTCGATGTCGCCTACCAGGTATAACAGGTCGTAGTCGTGGATCTCCTTTTTCTTGTCGGCAAGCTCGAGGAACTTGGCGTAGGTTGCGTCCAGCTCTTCCTGCGTGAGGTCGTAGCCGAGCAGTTCGAGCCTGTGTACGAGCGCCGCGCGGCCGCTGCGGGCCGTCAGGGCGATGACCGACTCGTTGAGGCCGATGTCCTGCGGGTCGATGATCTCGTAGGTCTGGCGGTCTTTCAGCACGCCGTCCTGGTGGATGCCCGACGAGTGGGCGAAGGCGTTGCGGCCGACGATCGCCTTGTTGGGCTGCACGGGCATGTTCATTAGGCTCGACACTAGGTGCGATGCTTTGGTGATCAGGCGTGCGTCAATGCCGGTGTCGACGGCGATCTCCTTGTGGCAGCGCAGCGTCATCACCACCTCTTCGAGCGAGGTGTTGCCCGCGCGTTCGCCGATGCCGTTGATTGTCACCTCGGCCTGCCGCGCACCGTTGAGGATGCCGCTCAGGGTGTTGGCCGTAGCCATGCCCAGGTCGTTGTGGCAGTGGGTCGAGATGATCGCCTTGTCGATGTTGGATACGTGGTCGACCAGGTATTTGATCTTCGCGCCGTATTCGTGGGGCAGGCAGTAGCCCGTGGTGTCGGGAATGTTGACCACCGTAGCCCCGGCCGCAATGGCGGCCTCGACCACGCGGGCGAGGTATTGAGGATCGGCGCGCCCGGCGTCTTCGGCGTAGAACTCCACGTCCTCGACATAGCTTTTGGCGTATTTCACGGCTTCGACGGCCTGTTCGAGGATTTTCTCGGGCGTCGAGCGCAGTTTGTCGTAAATGTGCTGGGGCGAAACGCCTATACCCGTGTGGATGCGCTTGTGCCTGGCCAGTCGCAGGGCATCGGCGGCCACGTCGATGTCTTTTTTCACGGCGCGGGTCAGCGCACAAATCGTCGGGGCCGAAACGGCCTTCGAAATCTCGAGTACGGAGTTGAAGTCTCCGGGGCTGGAAATCGGGAACCCCGCTTCGATGACGTCCACGCCGAGGCTTTCCAGCAACTTGGCGACTTCGATCTTCTCGGTGGTGTTCAATTGGCAGCCCGGCACCTGCTCGCCATCACGGAGCGTGGTGTCGAAAATAAACAGTTTCTCGCACATAATATGACTAATCTAACTAACCTTGGCAACAAATATATTAAAAATATTTTCCAAATTCCTATTTTACCGGAGGAAAGTGCCTCTTATACCCGAATTTAGCGGCGTTTTCCCTCCGGGAGTACGAATCCGGAAATAAAAACGGCTCCGGATGCCCGAAGCCGTTTTGCCATAATATTTTCAGGTGTTGCCGGAACCTGTTGCCGGTTGCGCTGTGTTTTCCCGGCTGACGAAGCGGCATTAATCGACCACCTCGACCCACTGTCCCTTTTTCAGGGCGCGGACGGCGTTGTCGTACATCGCTTCGCAGTAGACCGAAGGCAGGTAGTAGCGCCCCTTGTAGGTTGCCGTCAGCTTGACGGGGATCTCCTTGCTTTCGCCCCGGCTCAGGTCGAAGTAGCTCAGCACCCGGTCGTCGCGGATATCCTGGTAGGTGAGCGACGACAAGTCCCGTTCGGAGGTGATCTCCCATCCTGCCGGGAAGATGTGGGTCAGCGCAAGGTCGGCGTACCGTTCGTGGCCGCTGGTGTTAGAGACGGTCACGATGGCGTAGAAATCGGTCGATACCCGGATCGAGGCCGGGTCGATGGCGGCACCGTCCATATTCGTGTAACGCACGTCGATCCGGATGCCGTTCGCAGCTTCGGTTTCCTCGCCCTTGCCGGGGGTATAACTCTGGCTGACGACCGCATAGAGGCTGCCCGAACCATTGTTCCTCACCTCGGTCGGTGCGGCCAGGGGCATGCTCGCGATGGATTTGTCGGTCTTGACGAGCTCCCTGCCCGCAGTGGCGTCGATGCCGTTCTGTCCCGCTACGGCGAAATTGGAAAGGGTGCTGAGCATCCATGCCGTCGACTGGGTGCTGAGCCACCTGTCCTTCTTGAGGATGTCCGACATCTTCAGCGCCATGCGGAAAGCCTCTTCGCGGCGTCCGAGTATCGTGAGCGTCATGAGCGAGATCGACATCCGGCGTTCGTCGCTGTTGTAGGTGCCGTCGTAGGGGTTGGCCTTTTCCGCGTTGTCCACGCAGAGCGAGATCAGCCCTTCGGCGACTTTCCTGTTGCCGTCCAAAGCGTATGCCGCCGCCAGCAGCCACTTGGCGTCGCTACTTAGCGAGGCGGCCTTTTCCCGGAGCTGGTTCATGGCACCCCGGGTCGGAGTCCCGTTCAGCGCCAGCACATACTGGGTATAGGCCTGGGTCAGGTAGTAGTCCGAGGGGTTGCTGCGCAGGTATTTGAGCGCCCGGTCGAGCATCGCCCTGTCCACGCCGTAGCCGTGTTTCGCAGCCTCGATCAGGAAGTGCGTCGCGTAAACCGTCCCCCATTCTGATCTCGACGTATTGCCGCTCCAGTAGGCGAATGCGCCGTCGGAGAGCTGGTAGCTGCCCAGGCGCGAAAGCACGCTCTTGACGTTGCGGTCGATGTCCTGCAACATGTTCGCGTCGCACTCCACGACCGAAGGCAGGTAGAGTTGCGGGAAGGCGCCCGAGGTGATCTGCTCGATGCAGCCGTGGGGATATCTCACCAGGTATTCGAGGCGCCGAGAAAGGTCTATGGGCGGGATCGACGAAAGTTCCAGCTTCGCCTTGCCGTTCTCCTTGAGCGGTTTTACCGCCATTGTCTTGCCCGGGTCGATGACATAGTCCTTCGACAGGGTCACATAGGGGTTCGGTTCCCGGACGTCCAGCTCGATTTCCGACGCGGAGCTGTCGCCCGACGACGCAGCCGTGACCCGTACCTTCCCGATGCCGGTTCGCTTGTTGACCTTCAGGCGGAACGATACGACCTCCTCGCCGCTCCGGCCGAGCGTGATGCTCTTGCTGGACGGCCCGACGGGCGAGAACGATTCGTTCGCGGCGATTTTCACGTCGACTTTCCCGACCCCGTCTTCGAGGGCAAAGACCGTGACCGGAACCTCGACCTCTTCGTCGGTGGAAACTACGCGGGGCATGGTGGCCTGCACCAGCAGCGGTTTTTTCACCGCGACATCCTTCTCCGCGGCGCCGAACGCCCGGCCGTTCGAGGCGATGACCATCACCCGAACCTCGCCGAAGTAGGGCGGAAGCGTGATTTTGTGCGTGTTCGTCTTCCCGGTGCCCAGTTTCTGTGCGTCGATGAACCGTACGACGGGCTTGAACCGCTGTGCCTTGAGCGCCCCCGTGTTCGGCTGCTCGGCGTCGCCGCCGATGGCGAACATCTGTTCGATCCTGCCGCCGTAGGCGCCGATGACATAGTCGAACATGTCCCACGTGCGGACGCCCAGTGCCTCGGTCGCGTTGAAATAACCGTAGGGATCGGGGGTCTTGAAGCGTGTCAGCCCCAGCAGTCCCTCGTCGACGAGCGCCAGCACGTAGCTCATTTTCCGGCCGTTTTTCTCCCGGACTTTTATCGTCACCTCCGATTCGGGTTTTACTGTTTCGGGCATCTCGACCACGGGGGTGAGCCTTCGCGCGGCATCCTCGACGTCGAGCCGCGTTACGCCGAACAGGCGGATCGGTGCGTCGTTGAGCGTCGAGTTGTGGGGCTGGACGAGTGTTACCGAGACATAGATGTTGGGGGCCATCCCCTCCTTGACGGGGATTTCGATGTCGGTTTGCTTGCCGGTGCACTCCACCCAGAAGCTTTCCCGCACGACGCTGCCGCTTTCGATGCCGACCAGCGCCCGTGCGCCCGGCGACGAGGGGATGGTGACCCTGGCCTTGTCCCCCGGGACGTATTTGGCTTTGTCGCGGGTGAGGGCGAGCCGCGTGGCGGCATCCGTCACCGAAGTGACGTCGCCCCGCCAGTCGGACGAGGACACGCATACGATCCGGGTCGCCGAGTGTGCCCGGTTCGGGCTCGTGACGCGGATCATGTAATAGCCGTAATCGCCCGTGCTCCAGCGCATCGTGGCCTGTCCCGTGCCGTTCGAAAGGGTTGCCTGGAGGGTCTTGTAATTCGAATTGAGCGCATTTTTGGCGTAGTGCGCCTGGGAATTGGGCGTTGAGGCGTCCCACCACCAGTAGGAATCCATTTTGTAGACCGATACGAGCACGTTTTCGCTGCCGGGTTCGGGCTTGCCCTTCGAGTCGAGCATCACGACCTTTATGATATGCTCCTTCCTGCTGTCGAGGTATTCGTCGCCCCAGTCGCTTTTCTGGGTGGCGACTCCGATCCCGAAGTAGGTGTCATAGGGCGATATGGTCGCAACCTGCTGGTCGACGCTGAAGTCGCCGCTCTTTTCGAAGACCTTTACCGTGAATCTGCCGCTCAGCATACCGGGGCTCAACCCCTCCAGCGAGGAGAGCTCGTCGGTCGAAAGTGCCAGTGACCCTTGGGCGTCGGTGGTGCCGGTGACGATTTCCCGCTCCTCGGTGCCAAAGTATTTCGAGGCGTCGTCGAACGAATAGCCCTCGTAGCCCTTGAAGCGTGTGGCAATTTGCGACAACTGTGCCTGGAGCACCGCCTTGGCGTCGGCCGCAGGGGTGCCGTGCAGCCACCGGGCGGTCAGGCTGCCCGTGAAATGCGCGGCGTCGACCAGTTGCCCGTCCCCGAGTTTTAGCTCGATTTTCATCCGGTTGGGCTTGATCGCGTCCACCCGGACGGATTTTTCGAACTGTGCGCCGCCGAAGGTGATCTTGGCCCGCCATAGCCCTGTCGGCGACGCCGGCGTCGTCCCCAGGCTGAACGTGTAGATGCCGTCCGAGGAGCTGTTGTTTACGAGCGACTGCACCAGCTGCCCGTTCGGGTTGAAGAATTCCAGCGATGCCGGGTGGCTTTCGGGCAGCGGATTATCCGAGGTGACGATGAACGTGAGGTGTATGTCGTCGCCCGGGCGCCATACGCCGCGTTCGCCGAAGATATAGCCTTTTATCCCCTTGGGATTTGCCGTGCCGCCCACGTCGAAATTACTCAGCGACAGGGCCGTGCCCGGTTCTACCTTCACGAAGGTGACGTCCCCTCCGGCTTCGGCCGTGACGATGTAAGGTTCGTCCTTCGTCCTCAGCACGGCCCGCCCTTCGGAATCGGTGCTCGCTTCGGCCAGCATCTGGTTCTGCCGGTCGTAGGTCCTGACTTTGCAGCCCCCTTTGGGGCGGGCGGAGACCAGGTCGGTCGTGTAGACGACGTACTGGTCGCTGCCGCTGCTCTTGCAGATGAGGCCGATGTCGGACTGCACGACCACTTTCGACCGCTCCTTGTAGGTCCTGTAATCCCCGAAATAATAGTCGTAGTCGTATTCGTCGTCGACGGGCGTAAGCGGGTCGACACCCCGGATTTCGAGCAGGTACATCGACTTGCGGCTGTCGGTGATCAGGCGGCTGAGGTCGAGCGAATAGGTGTTGCCCTGGTCGAGCCTGGTCGAAGACTTGGCCCCCAGGTCGATGGTCGTGTCGCGGACGACGCGCGACACGTAATCCATGGATGAATAGTACTGGTCGTCGTAGTAGTTCTGCTGGAAGAATTGCAGCAGGTTGTTGGCGAATATCTTTCGTACCCGCACCCGGGCTTTCTGGTAATTCACCGCCTCGAACAGCAGCGACATGTCGTTCGACGAGGGAAGGATCGAGCCTTTGCCCGTGAAGCGGATCGAGGGGGTACGCGACGGCAGCGTGGCCATGAACGAATAGCTCTCCTTGAGCTTCTGCCCGTTCTTGCTCACTACGTCGCGGCCGATCGTGACACTATGTGCTCCCGAGGGGCGTGCTTCGGGGTAGATGTAGAGCCTGTTTTTGTCGACCGAAGTCCGGAACTTGGTGTCGAAGCGGATCAGGTTTTTCAGATCCTGGTTCTGCCGGATGGGTTCGGAGAAGGTGACTACGATGGCGAGCGGATCCGGATTCACGCTGTGGTCGATGACCGCGTATTCGTCCTTGCGGGGGACTTCCACCTGGAGGGTCTGCTTTTCGTCGTAATTGAAATCGAGCGTCAGCGTATAGCCCTCATCGCCCCGCGGGACGATGTTGCCCACGGTGTATCGGTGCGTGAGCCCGTCTTCCGAATGCGTCCATTTGACGTCGGTACCCGTCGTGCCGCTTATTTTGAGGTTCCGTTCCATGTAGCTGCCGTCGGCATAGTCCGAAGAGACGATCTCGCCGATGAGCACATAGCCGGTCATCTCGTCGTTCTGCTGCAGCCAGCTGTCGTTGTAGGTAAACCGCAGTTTGGGGGTCGCAAACCTGAATTCTGCGATGCCTTTGTGCTGCCGGCCGGTGAGTTTCGCGGCGTCGATAGCCACCTTGTACTGCGTGTCGTATTGCAGCGGGGATTTGGGGACGATGCGGATCATGCGCATCCCCGACAGGTAGGCGTCGAAACCGACGGCCGGGGAGATCGATATGGCATCCTGCATGGCGCTTTCCTCGACTTGCACGTTTTCGACGAACGTCACGTGGAGCGGCATCCTGACACCCGTCACTCCGTTTGTCGACCATTCGATGATGTCGGATGTCTGCTTGCTGCACGAGGCGATGAGCAGGGCGGTCAGCGCAAACAAAGCATGGCATGTTGTTTTCATAATATTGGGTTTTTTGGTAACTTTGCCAAAGATACGTAAAAATATGGCAAAAAAACCGGCCAAAAAGAGAATATGTTTTTTCGCGATGCTGGTCGTTGCCATGCTCGCCGCGGGGTATTGCGTCATCCTGCCCCGGACGCTTTTCGACGAGCCTTTCTCAGCCACCGTGTGGAGCCGCGACGGCCGCCTGATGTCGGCCAAGGTCGCCTCCGACGGCCAGTGGCGTTTCTTTCCCACGGACAGCGTCCCCGAAAAGTTCCGGGTCGCTATCACGACCTACGAGGACAAGCGTTTTTACCGCCATTTCGGGGTGGATCCGCTGGCGCTGGGGCGTGCCGTGGGGCAGAACCTTGCGGCCGGGCGGATCACGAGCGGGGCGAGCACGCTCACCATGCAGACCATTCGCCTGAGCCGCGGCGGGAAACCCCGCACGTTCCGGGAAAAGTTCGTCGAGATGGTGCTCGCCACGCGCCTCGAACTGCGTTGCAGCAAGGATGAAATCCTGGCCCTCTATGCCTCTCATGCGCCTTTCGGAGGTAATGTGGTCGGGCTGGAAAGTGCCGCGTGGTACTATTTCGGCCGCAGTGCGGCACAGCTTTCGTGGGCCGAATGCGCCATGCTCGCCGTGTTGCCCAACTCCCCTTCGCTGATCCATATCCGCCGCAACCGCGAACGGCTGCGGGAGAAACGCGACGGGCTGCTCGACCGGATTTGGCACGACGGCCGTATCGACTCGCTGACATGCGCCCTCGCCAAACAGGAGCATCTGCCCGACGCCCCAGAACCGATGCCGATGGAGGCGATGTACCTGCTGGGTAAAATGCGCGAAGGGTCGCTCCGCTCGACGCTCGACTACGACCTGCAAAGCCGGGTCAACGACCTCGCCCGGCGTTACAACAAGCGTTACCGGGGTAATAAGATCAACAACATGGCCATCGTCGTCATGGACGTGGGGAGCGGCGAAGTGCTTGCCTACGTAGGGAACGTGTACGACCCCGCCGACCGCACCGAGGGTACGAGCGTCGATGTGATTCCCGCCCCGCGCAGCAGCGGCAGCGTGCTCAAGCCCCTGCTCTACGCTGCGATGCTGGACAACGGGACGGCATTGCCCGCGATGCTTTTCCCCGACGTGCCGACCTATTACAGGGACTTCACACCCCATAATTACAACCGAACCTTCGACGGGGCGGTGCCTGCCAACCGGGTGGTCGAGCGTTCGCTCAACGTCCCTTCGGTGAGGATGCTCGACAAGTACGGGCGGGAGAATTTCCTCGCGCTGGTGCGTGCCCTGGGCTTCGGGACGATCAACCGCAGCGCCGGCCACTACGGGCTTTCGCTGATTCTGGGCGGCGCAGAGATTTCGTTGTGGGATCTGACCTCGGCCTACATGAAGATGGCGGCCAAACTCAACGGCCGGCAGACGATACGCACCCCGCATTACGACCCCGGCGGCGGCACGGAGGTCGATGCCGGGGATATTCCCCTCTCGCGGGGCGCGATATGGCTGATGGCCAATTCGATAAGCCACGTGGCCCGTCCTGAGGAGGAGGGCGAATGGCAGTATTTCTCGTCGTCGAAGAAGATCGGCTGGAAGACGGGTACCAGCTACGGCAACCGCGATGCGTGGGCCGTAGGTATGACCCCGGACTATGCCGTCGGGGTCTGGGTCGGGAACTGCACGGGTGAGGGGCGCCCGCTGATGACGGGCGTGGGGTATGCCGCGCCTGTCCTGTTCGAGGTCTTCGGCCTGCTGCCCAAAGGGGAGTGGTTCGCGGAGCCCGTCGGCGACCTGGAACCCGCTGTGGTCTGCCGCCAGAGCGGCTATCTGGCTTCGCATATCTGTCCCGACCGCGATACGGTGATGATTCCCCGTGCAGCCGCCGTCGGGGAGGTGTGCCCCTACCACCGGATCGTCAACCTGAGCGCCGACCTGAAATACCGTGTGACGGCGGATTGCTACGACCCGGCCAGGATCGTCCGCATGCCGATGTTTATCCTCCCGCCTGCGCAGGAGTGGTATTACCGCCGGCAGCATCCCGACTACCGTCCGCTGCCCCCGCTGCATCCCGGCCTGCCGGGTAACCAAGCCGAAAACAACCCCATCGACATCATCTATCCGCAGCCGGGGCGTGTGCTGGTCGCCCCGAGGTCGCTCGAAGGGGAGCAGCAAAGCCTTGTCTTTACGGCCGTGCACCGCGACCGCAATGCCGTGCTGTTCTGGCATATCGACGACGACTACGTCGGTTCGACCTCTTTCGAACACAAAATCTCCGTCCGCCCGGCGCCGGGGAAGCACCGCCTGACCGTGATCGACGAACACGGCGCTTCGCAGAGCGTCGTGTTCAGCTGCCGCTGACCCCTCCCGGCACCGGATTGCCCGGGCCTGCCTTTGTCCGGCTGCTTCTCCGTCTATCCGTAGCCGTGTGTCCGGGGTGCTTTCCGCATTCCTGTTTTTGTTGTCCGGACATGGCTCCTCCGTTTTTGCCGGATGCCCCGCAGCCCCGTTTTTGTGCCGGGAGAACGAAATATCCGGGTTATTCGTGCATTTTTACGAATTATGTCAAAAGATCATACTAATATGTCATTTAAAAATATTTTTTGCGGGGCGTTTCCGGCTAATTTTGAAACCCGATACGGATATAAATTCTTTAACCCAGAAATAGTCTAAACCAACCAGCCCATGAAACGAATTTTATTATTGTTCCTGTCTGTGCTGATCTCAGCACATGTCTTTTCACAGAATAGCCCCAAAGCTTATTTAGTATCCAATGCGCATTTTGATTCCCAGTGGAACTGGGACGTGCAGCGTTCGATCCGGGAGTACATCCCGAAGACGCTGGATCAAAACCTGTTTCTCCTTGGCACCTACCCCGATTACGTGTTCAACTTTGAGGGCGGCATCAAGTACCAGTGGATGAAGGAGTACTACCCGCACCAGTACGAACTGATCAAGCGTTACATCCGCGAGGGTCGCTGGCATGTCACGGGCAGCACGTGGGACGCCACCGACCCGAATATCCCGTCCGCGGAGTCCTTCACGCGCAATATCCTGTACGGACAGCACTTCTATCGCCGCGAATTCGGGGTCGAAGGCACGGACATCTTCCTTCCGGACTGCTTCGGTTTCGGGTGGACGCTTCCGACGATCGCCGCACACAGCGGCCTTATCGGCTTCTCGACGCAGAAACTCATGTGGCGCCACCGCCCGTTCCACGGCGCGAGCAAGATTCCGTTCGAGATCGGCTTGTGGCAGGGCGTGGACGGTTCGCGTATCATGGCCGTGATGGACGCCCACAACTATACGACCAAGTGGCGTTACGAAGACCTCAGCCATAGCAAGTACCTGCAAGGCATCGCCGAGGGCAACCCTCTGAATGCCGTTTACCACTATTACGGTACGGGCGACACGGGCGGCGCCCCGACCATCGAGTCGGTGCGGGCTTTGGAACTGGGACTGCAGGGCGACGGGCCGGTGGAGATCATCAGCGCCACGAGCGACCGCCTCTACAAGGACTACCTTCCCTATTCCGCCCACCCGGAGCTTCCGGTGTGGAACGGGGAGTTGCTGATGGACGTGCATGCCACGGGTTGCTATACCTCGCAGGCCGCGATGAAGCTCTACAACCGCCGCAACGAACAGCTTGCGGACGCTGCCGAGCGCAGCGCCGTTGCCGCCGACTGGCTGGGGGCCGTGCCCTACCCGCGCGAGGTTCTCACCGAGGCCTGGAAACGCTTTATCTGGCACCAGTTCCACGACGACCTTACGGGTACGAGCATCCCCCGTGCCTACGAGTTCTCGTGGAACGACGAGCTGATCTCGCTCAAACAGTTCGCGGACGTACTCACGACCTCGGTTGGCGCGGTTTCGCGGGGTCTGGATACCGATGTCAAAGGGCTCCCCGTGGTGCTCTACAACGCTGCGGGGTTCGAGGTCTCGGACGTGGTGGAAGTTACGCTTCCGCTCGAAGGCAGCAAGTTCACGGTCTACGACGACAAGGGCGTCCGGGTTCCCTCGCAGGTGCTGGGCACGCAGCAGGGGCAGACGCGGCTGCTGGTCGAGGCCACCGTCCCGGCTGCGGGGTATGCCGTCTACGACATCCGCAAGGGCGGGCAGCCGAAGGCCCCGGCGATAAAGGCCGGCGCATGGGGGCTGGAGAACAGCGTCTATAAACTTACGCTGGACGCCAACGGCGACATCTCGTCGATCGTCGACAAGCGTCATGGCCGCGAGCTGGTGGCCGCCGGCAAGTCCATCCGCCTTGCGTTCTTCCCGCAGAACGAGTCTTACAGCTGGCCGGCCTGGGAGATCCTCAAGAAGACCGTGGACGCATCGCCGCAGGCCATCACGGGCGAGGTGAAGGTCACCGTGGCCGAAGAGGGGCCCCTGCGCGCCTCGGTATGCGTGGAACGTACGCTGGGGGATTCCCGCTTCCGGCAGTGGATCACGCTGCGCGAAGGCGCCCAGGCCGACAGGATCGACCTTGTGAACGACATCGACTGGCAGTCGTCCGATGCCCTGCTGAAGGCCGAGTTCCCGCTTTCGGTCTCGAACCCCGAGGCGGTCTATGACCTTGGCGTGGGCTCCGTGGCGCGGGGCAACAACACCGCGACCGCCTACGAGGTCTATGCGCAGCAGTGGGCCGACCTCACCGACGCGGACGGCAGCTACGGGGTCTCGGTGCTCAACGACAGCAAGTACGGCTGGGACAAACCCGCGGACAACACGCTGCGCCTTACGCTGCTGCATACGCCTGCGACCAAGGGCGGCTACGCATACCAGAACAAGCAGGACTTCGGACACCATACGTTCACCTACTCGATCGTAGGGCACGCGGGCGATTACCGCGCGGGAGGTGCCGTGCGCAAGGCCGAGGTGCTCAACCAGCCGCTTCGGGCATTCGTCGCGCCCCGCCACGGCGGGGTGCTGGGCCGCAGCTTCTCGCTGGTCGCCTCGCAGAACCCCAATGTGGCGCTGCGGGCGCTCAAACAGGCCGAGGATTCGGACGAATATGTGGTTCGTTTCTACGAGACCTCGGGGCTCGGGTCGCAGCAGGCCGTGGCGAGCTTCGCGGCTCAGATCGTCGACGCCCGGGAGCTCAACGGCGTGGAGGACGTCGTGGGCGACGCGGAGTTCAGCGGCCGCGAGCTGCGCTTCGAGGTCGGGCCCTTCGGCATGAAGACTTTCCGCGTGAAACTCGCCAGGCCCGTCCGGGCGCTCACGCCCGCCGCGGAGGCGGCTGTGGAGCTGCCTTACAACGTCAAGACGGCCTCTTACAACCCGTTCCGCTCGGACTCCAACTTCGACGGCAAGGGCAACTCCTACGCCGCCGAGCTGATGCCGTCCCGCATCGTGTACGGGGGTGTCGGCTTCGAGATCGGGGATCCCGCCGCGCAGAACGGTGTCAAATGCCGCCGCGACACCATCGACTTGCCCCGCGGGCGCTACGGCAAGCTCTACCTGCTGGCCGCCTCGACCATGTACGACACGCAGGCCGTATTCACCGTCGACGGAAAGGAGCACACGGCACTGGTACCCTATTATGGCGGCTTCATCGGACAGTGGGGCCATACGGGGCATACCGAGCCCTACCTCAAGGATGCGCAGGTGGCCTTCGTGGGCACGCACAAGCATGATATGATCCGTAACGAGGACAGACCCTACGAATTCACCTACATGTTCCGCATCGGCCTCGACATCCCCGAGGGGGCGCGGCAGCTGGTACTGCCCGACGACCCGCGCATCGTGGTGTTCGCGGCGACGGTGGCCGAAGATCCTGCCGGAGGTATCGGCGCGGCCTGCGATCTGCTGCGCGTGCAGCTGCCCGTGAAAGGCGCCGACGCCTCGCAGGCCGGGCGCAGGAACCTGCTCTATGGCAAACCCGTCGTGGAAAGGTCGGGGGAGGTCAACGCCTCCGAGAGGGCCGAGTACGCCACCGACGAGGATGTGTCCACCAAGTGGTGCGATTACAGCGATGCCAAACCCAAACTGCTGGGGGTAGACCTCGGCCGGGAGACCACGATCCGGGGATGGTATGTCATGCATGCTGCGCTCGAATCCCTGGACTACATCACAAAGGAGTATTCGCTGCAGGTGCGCCAAAGCCCCGGCGAGGAGTGGAAAACGGTGGACACGGTCTATGACAACACGGCTTTCGAAACCGACAGGATCCTTCCAGAACCCATAATCGCCCGATACGTGAGGCTCGTGGTCTCAAAACCTGACCAAAGCGAAGGAAATACCGCCAGAATCTATGAATTCGAGGTGTATTGACGGATGACGGTAAGATTGCGCGGGGCGGAGCCTGTAAAGGCTCCGCCCCTGCTTTTTCCGGGCGGAACACCGGATCCCGCTTCCGGCAACTTCTCTTCCGGGAATCTATGCCCCGGAAATCCGGCATATGGGGCGCTTACCGGATTCCGATAAGTCCGTCCGATCAAAATATAGACTAAAAATCAATTTATCCGCCTGCCGTTTTGAAAATAAGGTGCAATTTTGTAATCCAGAAAAAACGGTTCTCGATGCAAGGCCTGCGTCCGATTATTTCAGTGTATACGCAACCACGATCGGGTTGTCGCTCTCCTTCGAACACTCCAGCAGGCTTTTGATCTTAGGGCTTAGGTTTTTCCTGTATTCTTCGGGGATTTGCGGAGAACAGGTGCCGAAAAACGTATCGCCGTAGACGGCTATCGGCTGCTGGATAATATCGCGAATGACCAAACTTGTATCCGCACCTTGCGTAGTATCCCATACATAAACGGCATCTGTTTTCTTATCCCAGAAATAGGGTTTGGCGACTATATATTTATTCCATTTATGGCCGATCTCAAAGGATGCATGGCTTTTCGTAGCAAGGAATTTACCGCCATACCTTGTATAATTGTTTTCCTTAATTAGATCATTGACTTCCTGTGGAGATAATTTTTCGTCATAACGCCTCCATACACTCTTTTTCTGACAGATCACATATTCCGGTTTTACGACGGAAGCGGTGGTGAACTGGTAAACCGTATCGGAATAGACCGGAGTATAGAGAAGGGTTCCATCGTAGTCATAAGTGAAACTGTTGACTGCAAAATTGTTGTCTTGCAGAGGTGTCGGGGCGAATCCTTTGTAAAGGACGGAGTCTTTGTTGGAAACGAGAATCGCCCAGTTCTCGTCGTCGTTGAAATCCTGTCCGGGAATTTGAAGGTTTATGGATAGGCTGTCGATACGTGCCAAATAGCAGTTCGCTATTCCCTTTTCCCGCCGTAGGAATGTCCCGTCATCCGTGGAAAAATAAAGGTAGGAGCGGGCCAGTGCGTCATTTACAAGTATTTCATTCCGGATGGTGTCTACCTGCATATCCGCGACACTCAGGTATTCCTTCGGCCCCCTGCCTTTGTTCTTGATGCGGAACAACAGGTTGCCCGTTTTGTCGAATACGAAGATCTGCTGTGCGGTATAGCAGTCTAATATATAAATTTTGTCTTTTGTAACGATCATTTTGTCTATTACGCCGATGGGTTCGGATGAATCCAACTTTATGTAATCGACCTGTCTGACCATATCGAGCAATTCAGCCGTGCTGATGATTTTAGCATTGTCGGCCCGGATCGGGTGCGGAGTGCCGGGCATGATATGAATCGCGTCTACATCGGACAGTTCCAAAGCCAAGCTGTTTTTTAGTTGCGTGGTTCCGCAGGCAGCGCAGAATAGGGCGGTTATAATTGTGGCTGTTAGTTGCTTCATATGCTTTCTTATTTGGTCTTCTGCCCGGGTGTTTTTACGATTATTTCAACGTATACGCAACCACGATCGGGTTGTCGCTCTCCTTCGAACACTCCAGCAGGCTTTTGATCTTAGGGCTCAGGTTTTTCCTGTATTCTTCGGGGATTTGCGGCGAACAGGTGCCGAAAAAAGTATCGCCGTAGACGGCTATCGGTTGTCGGATAATTTCATGAACAATTGCATCTTCATCCACATTGGCAGTATCCCATGCAAACACTATGTCGGTTCTTTTATCCCAAAAATAAGGTCTGGGGGTAATATATTCCTCCCATTTGTGGGCTATTTCAAAAGAAGCATAACTTTCCCCATCAAGAAATTTACCCGCATATCTTGTGTAGTTGTTCTGCTTGATTAACTTATCTACTTCCAGCGGGGGTATTTTTTTGTTATAAAGATTCCATATGCTCTTCTTTTGGTGGATCACATATTTAGGTGATACTATGGATATAGACATAAATTGGTAAACAGTATCGGAGTAGACTGGAGTAAACAAAAGCTTTCCATCGCAGTCATAAGTAAAGCTATTGTTAATAAAATTATCATTCTGAAGTGGCGTTGGTTCGAAGCCCTTGTAGAGAATGGAGTCTTTGTCGGAAACGAGAATCGCCCAATTCTCATTGTCGTTAAAATCCTGTTCTGGGGCTTGATAATTTATATACAAACTGTCGATATGCGCCAGATAACAGTTCGCCACTCCCGTTTCCTTACGGAGAAACGCTCCGTCATCGGTGGAGAAATAAAGATAGGAGCGAGCCAACGCGTCATTTACAAGTATTTCATTCCGGATGGTGTCGACCTGCATATCTCTGATGCTCTGATATTCTTTCGGCCCCCGGCCTTTATTTTTGATACGGTATAACAGCTTGCCCATTTTACTAAATACGAAGATCTGTTGGGCAACATAGGCATCCAGTATGAATATTTTATCTTTTGTTACGATCATTTTGTTGATTACACCGACGGGCTCGGATGAATCCAGTTTTATGTAGTCGATTGATTTGACCCTATCGAGCATTTCATCCATGCCGATAATTCTGGCATTATCGGCCCGAATCGGGTGCGGAGTGTCGTGGGTGATTTTAATAATTTTCGTGTCGGACAGTACTAATGCCCTGCTGTCGTTTTGTGGCGAAGTTCCGCAGGCAGCGCAGAATAGGGCGGTTATAATTGTGGCTGTTAGTTGCTTCA
>OHQH01000659.1_pt1 | contig 19797 bp, 14 predicted proteins | sample 1577891 | NCBI WGS metagenome assembly OHQH01 (sample SAMEA3879601, study PRJEB24766) | human gut metagenome | biome: human-associated habitat; feature: feces | place: USA | collected 1985/1987
CGCATCGACTACTTCCGGCCGCACCGGATCAATCATACCGCACAGTCCCAAAAAGCAAAGCTCCTGCTCCAGCAGATCCGCATCCTCGCTTTCCGGCTTTTTCGTCCAGACTCTCTGTCCGCATGCCAGCACACGCAGTGCCCGATCCGCCATGGACTTATTTGCCTGCAAAACCTTTTTCCGATATTCTTCTGTCATGGGCAGAAGCTGTCCATCCTCCAGATAAAATGCACAACGGGTGAGAACCACATCCGGCGCCCCTTTTGTAAACTGAATATAATCGTCCTTACGTTTATGGACCGTGGACATCATTTTCCGTCCGGAATCAAAGGGAGCCTCCATCACACGGGGCATACTCTGTTTTAAAAGATTCTTATCCTGCCCGATCCGGTTCGCCCAGACAACCAGGGCAGCCTCCGTCGGTTCTCCTGTCACGCTGCCGTCTGCATCCAGCTCTGCATCACTGCACAGTGCCATTGCTGCCGAAAGCTCCTGCTCTTCTGCTCCGAAGGAATCTACAACTGTCATCTGGTTCTGCGTCAGCGTTCCGGTCTTATCCGAGCAGATCACCTGGGCACAGCCAAGGGTTTCCACTGCAGTCAGCCGGCGGATAATCGCGTTTCGTTTTGACATGTTCGTTACACCGATAGAAAGTACCACTGTCACAACTGCCGCAAGTCCTTCCGGGATCGCCGCCACTGCAAGGGAAACCGCGATCATAAAGGAGTTCAGCGCAACCTCAAAATTCAGGCTGCCTGCCCGGATCATCTGAATCACAAAAACCAGCACACAGATTCCGATCACCAGCTTTGTCAACACCTTCGAAAGCTGTGTCAGTTTTCTCTGCAGCGGTGTCTGTCCTTCCTGTGCCTGAGACAGAGCATCCGCAATTTTTCCCATTTCCGTATCCATACCGGTGGCCGTTACGACTGCCACAGCACGTCCATATACGATCGTGCTTCCCATATAGACCATATTTTTACGGTCGCCCAGGGGCACATCCCGTTCCCCGTCTGCCAAAAAGATCTGATCAATCAGCTTCGTGACCGGCACGGATTCTCCTGTCAGTGCAGCTTCCTCTGCTTTCAGGCTTGCGCTTTCCAGAATCCTTGCATCCGCCGGAACCGCATCCCCTGCTTCCAGACAGATGATATCCCCCACCACAAGGTCTTTGCTCAAAATCGAGGACATTTTTCCGTCCCGCACAACCTTCGAGGTGGCTGCTGCCATGTCCTGCAGCGCTTCAATTGCCTTTTCTGCCTTGCTTTCCTGATATACACCCAGCACGGCATTGATCAGAACCACTGCCAGGATAATGATGACATCCGCAAAGCTGTCATTTTCCAGGACTGCAAGCACACCGCTGATGGCCGCTGCCGCCAGCAGGATCACGATCATCGGATCCGCCACCTGTTCCGCAAACCGGCGCAGCAGGGATTTTCCCTTCGCCGCTTTTAACTCATTTGCCCCGTTCTGCAAAAGCCGCTCTGCCGCTTCTTTTTCCGTCAGGCCGCTTTTTTGGCTGTTCAGCTCCTGCAGTACCTGTTGTGAGTCTTCACAATAATACTTCATTCTTTTTCCTCCCGATGGTGTTTTTCGTACAATAGACCTCTCACTTCGTGATCGCTCTATTGTCTTAAATCACAAAAGACCCAAATACTGCTTTTCAAAAAGAAAACAGTATCTGAGTCTCGCAATTTAAAACAAGCCAGATCGGCATAGGATCGGGGTTGTTGACTTGTTACGCTGATGCAAAGGCGATCCGCCGGCTCTGTTCCATCCCGGCAGCTGCACTTGCTGCGCTCGCTACTCCCTCACAGGGAATTTTGTTTAGCAGTAAGGTTATCATATGCAAAGTCTTCTGTCAATATACATGCCGGTAAAGTTTTGGTGAAATTTTTGCCCTCTTTCGCTGCGGTTTGACCGGAAATCCTTGTTTTACAGCCGTTCCACCAATGCGCCGCCTGCGCGCAGCACCCCATTCTCATAACCTCTTGCAAACAGCACGCTGCCCTCTGTCTCCACATCGGTCTCTTTTCCGGATGCATTCAACACAACCCGGAGCCTGCTGCCCTCTGCCCCGGTTTTGACATATTCCACCACCCGGTCAGAGCTGTTATTATTTTCAAATGTGATTTCCATGCTGCGGGCCGCAGGCTCTTTTCGAAGGGCAATCAGCTGCTTTACCTGCTCCGTAATCTCTGCATAGTTTCCCTGTTCGATCTGATCCCAGGGCATACAGCGTCTGCAATCCGGGTCAGCGCCGCCCTCTATCGCGATTTCCGTCCCATAATAGATACAGGGACTTCCAGGCATTGTAAAGAGCATTGCAAGCTGCTGGAAAAAGAGATCCTGATTTCCGCCTGTCTGATGGATCAGCCGATCTGTATCATGGGAATCCAGAAGGTTAAACAAAACCTCTGTCGTCTGACGCATATAACGCACCAGATTTTCATGAATCGCCTCTTCCAGATCCGATTTCGTCTTTTCCGGCTGATACCAAAACTCCCGGATGGCTGCAGCAAAGGGATAGTTCATAACAGCGTCGAATTCGTCCCCGCCAAGCCACGGCATTGCGTCATGCCAGATTTCCCCCAGCAGATAGAAATCCGGTTTTAACTGCTTTGTCATCTGCCGCAGTTCACGGCAGAACAGATGAGAGATTTCGTTTGCAACATCTAATCGAAGTCCGTCAATGTCAAATGTCTCAATCCAATAACGAACGGTATCCAAAAAATAGTCCCGCACCTTTTTTTCACTCGTATTGAGCTTTGGCATCCGCTCCGCAAAGGCAAAGGAATAATAGCGTCCATCCCGGGTGCTGCCCTCCTGCTCCCGGCAGGGCCAGCGATTGATCATAAACCAGTCATAATAGGGGGACTTAGGCCCCTTTTCCATCACATCCCGCCACGGTAAAAAGTTACTGCCGCAATGGTTGAATACACCGTCCAACATCACGCGGATGCCTCTGTCATGGGCCTCCTTAACGAGCAGCTTCATAGTCTTTTCATCTCCGAAGCCCGGATCGATTTTCCGGTAATCTGTCGTATCATATTTATGACTTGAGGGAGATTCAAACACCGGCGTCAGATACAGTCCGGTAATACCAAGCTCCTGTAAATAAGGAAGCTTCTGACGAATTCCATCCAGATCGCCGCCGTAAAAATCGAGATTACTTACGGTATGGTATCCCCAGGGCTTTACCCAGTCCGGATCATTTTCTTTGTTGCCGTTGCAAAAGCGCTCCGGAAAAATCTGATACCAGACCGTCTCCCGCACCCACTTTGGCGTCACGTTGATATCCACCGAATTCATCCACGGAAACGTAAAGCACTGTCCCAGCTGTCCGTTTTTCACATCCTCTGGCGAATGAAAGCCATCCTCAAAATAAAAGACCCGTTCTGCTCCTGCCTGCAGCTCAAAGAAATACCGGCACCGTTTATAGGGAGGCTGCACGGGAATTTCCCACCAGAGGTGCTGGGGCAGACGCATTTTTGTCACGATCTCCTCCCGACTGCCTTCCCAAGCCTCGTTTCCGCCCAGAATACCAGTAGAAAACGGGTCGCCATAATGAATCCAAACCTGTTCCACTTCTTCTCCGGTCTGCAGCCCTACCATCAAAATTTCCTCATTCAATGCATAGCAAAACTGCTGTGACGCTCTATGATAAACCGCTTCTAAATGAATCATGTTCAGACCTCCTTTTTCCAGGCTGCATCCTTTTAAACTGCAGCCGATCTCATTTCAATACATTTCCAGTCCATACTTTTCCTGCAGCTGCAGTAAGGTGATGTCGTGTTGAATATGCTCCGACAAAATTTTCACCATCAGCCCATTGTTGCTGACCGTACCGCTCCAGTTGGCAAATGCACCGCAGTCCGCTGTCAGCGTCATCTGCCTGTCTGTCACAAGCATCAGACGGGAGGGCTGATGTGCTGTCAGCATTCCTCCGTGGGTATAAAACTCCACATCCTCCCGGTTCAGTCCAAGATCATAAAAGGAAAACGCAACGATCCGCACGCCTTTTTTCTTTAGCCGATGGAAGGTCTCTGCAAAACGGGAAAGATCAAAATCCGCATTCAGATAAACCTCCTCCCGGGCATCCTCCAGAAGCTTCCCTGCCCTTGCCATCGCCGTTTCAAAGCCCCGGAATACGAAATGCACCTCCGGCTGCTTCGCCGTCTCATATTCTTCCAGCTGTTGCCTGGCGAGAGAAAGGTTCGCTGTCATTTCCGCCTGCATCCGCCCCAAAAGCACCTCCGGCTCCTGGGCGGCATACAGTGCTGTCTGATCCGGAACCAGCTCCACCATCCCCTTATCCAGCATGTGCTCCAGCGCATTGTAAATAGAAGGGCGTGCAATTGCGATTTTTTTTGCCAGCTGATAGGCAGACATGGGCTCAGAACCGATCAATGCCATATAAATCTGTGCTTCCAGCCTTGAAAAATTCAGATGTTCCAGGGTTTCCTGCAGCTTCATCGTTCGCTTTCCTTTCGTTGTATATTTTATGCAACTATATATAGCATAAACTTTTGCCCTATGCAAGTATTTTTTTGATTTCCTTGAAAAAGAAGAACATCCGGTGCAGATTTTTCAATGAACGGATAAAAAAGGAGCGGTCGGCAGTTCCGATCGCTCCCTCTTTCGTATTTTATTAGTTACAGTTCACTCGTACCTTTTATTGCATGCGCTGTATTTTTACAGGTATCTCATCTTTCTCACCGTCTGCACAAACTCTGTATTGGTTTTCGTCTTTGCAAACAGATCCAGCACCTTATCCACAGCTTCATCGGATTTCATACCATTCAACGCGCGGCGCACCACGTTGATTGCTTCCATCTCCTCTGCACTCAGCAGCAGATCTTCTCTTCTCGTGCTGGTTTTGGGGATGTCGATGGCAGGGAAAATTCTGCGTTCAGACAGCTTTCGATCCAGCACAAGCTCCATATTACCGGTTCCTTTAAATTCCTCGTAAATGACATCGTCCATCCTGGATCCGGTGTCCACCAGTGCAGTGGCCAGAATCGTCAGGCTTCCGCCCTCGCGCATATTGCGGGCTGCACCAAAAAAGCGCTTCGGCATATGCAATGCCGCCGGGTCAATACCACCGGACAGGGTACGTCCGCTGGGCGGAACCACCAGGTTGTAGGCACGGGTCAGACGGGTAATACTGTCTAACAGGATCATAACGTCTTGTTTATGCTCGACCAGACGCTTTGCACGCTCAATAACCATTTCGGAAACTCGTTTATGATGTTCCGGTAATTCGTCAAACGTGGAATAGATCACTTCAACATTCGGCCCTGCCACCGTCTCCTTCATGTCCGTTACCTCCTCCGGACGTTCATCGATCAGGAGAATGATCAGATGCAGGTTCGGATAATTTTTCTTTACCGACATGGCCACTTCTTTTAATAGGGTTGTCTTACCAGCCTTCGGCGGGGACACAATCATACCTCTCTGTCCTTTACCGATGGGGCTTAACAAATCCATGACCCGCATCGCCACCGGGCAGCCGAAGCGTTCCATTTTCAGTCTGCTGTTCGGAAAGATCGGCGTCATATCTTCAAAGTTGCTTCGTCTGGATGCTTCCTCTGTGGTATAACCATTGATCGTCTTGACATAAAGCAGGGCGGAGAATTTTTCATTCTGTGTCCGTACTCTGGTATTTCCCTCTAAAATATCGCCTGTCCGCAAATTGAACCGACGAATCTGGCTGGGTGCCACGTAAATATCATTATCTCCCGGCATATAATTATCCGAGCGGATAAAGCCATAGCCCTCAGCCATGACCTCCAGGATACCCTTTACCGTAATGCCGCTGTCCAGCTCTGTCGGGAACTTGTCGTCCTCTGGACTCTGGATCGGTGCCGTTCCGCGATTATACGGACTGTTGTAGCGCTCATTATAACGAGGTGCAGGCGCGCTCACACGGTTCTGTGCCTCTTCTGCCACAGGCGCAGCAGCACGGGGCGCTGCAGCTGCAGTATTTTCCCGCGCACCATTGTTGTCGCGGCTTCCTGTCCGTCCATTATGATAAGAACCATTGCTGATGAAGCGCTTTCCTGTTCTCTGCTGCCGCCTTTCCTCCCGATCCCCTGCTCTGCTCTCCGGTTCCGTCCCACCGTCATGAGAATCCTGCTTTTCCACTACGCCCTTCTCCAGGGCATCCTTGCGCTCTGCCGCGTCCCTCTTCGGAGCATCCTTGCGCTCTGCTGCGCTCTTTTCCGGAGTATCCTTACTCTCTGCCGGGCGGTTCTCCGGGACGCTGCGTTCTGTTTTGATTTCTGCATTCTCCTGGGCATCCAACCTCAGCATCGCATCAATGACTTCCGCCTTTTTCATTGTAGAAAGTCCTTTTATCCCCCTTGCTTTTGCAATCTCCTTCAGATCATGCACTGCCAGAGATTCATATTTTTCTCTTATCATTTTTTCCTCTCATTTCTGCGCACGCTTTTTGCGCATGTCGAGTTTGTGTCAAGTGCGCGCAGACACAAATCTCGCGATTGAAAATTTTTATTTTTCAATCTTTACTCCTTTTACTGCCATCGTGATTCGTCCCTGATTTTCATACGGAATTCTACATGAAACGATCTTTTTGAAATGCGCCAGAACATCCCGATCCGGGAAACAGCGGTCTTTTGTCAGAAATCAAAAGTGCCTGTCATTTTAGTGAATTTTATTACACATCGGAGACACAAGTCAAACGTCTCCTTCTGTTTCGCTCATTGTACCACACTCAAAACAGAATAGGAAGATTTTTTCCTTGATTCACTCAAATAAATCAGATATGATGATATACAGAGAGCTACGAATGGCGCGTATGCCCCGACATCATCATTCCTTATTAAATAAAAAAGAAAGCAGGCAAATCAAATGACAAATCAGGAAAAAGCGCTGGAACTGCATGAGAAGCTGCAGGGAAAGCTTGAAACCGTTTCCAAAACACCCGTCCGCACCCGTGAAGACCTTGCACTTGTCTATACTCCCGGCGTTGCGGAGCCTTGTAAGGTCATTGCAAAAGACCCGGCTGCCGCTTACACCTATACGATGAAAGCAAACACTGTAGCTGTTGTTTCCGACGGTTCCGCCGTACTGGGACTCGGCAATATCGGTCCGAAGGCCGCTATGCCCGTTATGGAAGGCAAGGCTGTCTTATTTAAAGAATTCGGCGGTGTCAACGCAGTTCCCATCTGCCTGGATACTCAGGACACGGAAGAGATCATCAAAGCTGTTACCTGGCTTGCTCCCGCTTTTGGCGGCATCAATCTGGAAGATATCAGTGCACCCCGCTGCTTTGAAATCGAAGAGCGCTTAAAAGAGACTCTGGATATCCCTGTTTTCCACGATGACCAGCACGGTACAGCCGTAATCGTTGCCGCAGGACTTATCAATTCTTTGAAGCTTGTAGGCAAAAAGTTTGAGGATATTAAGGTGGTTATGAACGGCGCAGGCGCAGCAGGCATTGCCATTGCCAAGCACCTTTTAAATATGGGCGTTAAGAACATTATACTTTGTGACAGTAAGGGTATCATCTGCAAGGGTGACGAAAGACTTAATGCCGTTAAGCGTGAAATGGCAGAGATTACTAACCTTGAGCATATGACAGGCACACTCGCAGACGCTATGAAGGGCGCAGATGTATTTCTCGGTATTTCAGCCGCAGGCTGTGTAAGCGAAGAAATGGTTGCTTCTATGGCAAAAGACCCAATCCTCTTTGCTATGGCTAATCCTACTCCTGAAATTATGCCTGACCTTGCCAAGAAAGCAGGCGCTGCCGTTGTAGGTACAGGCAGAAGTGACTTCCCGAACCAGATTAACAATGTTCTCGCTTTCCCGGGCATTTTCAGAGGTGCTCTTGATTGCCGTGCAAGCGACATCAACGAAGAGATGAAAGTTGCCGCTTCATTTGCAATCGCTTCGCTCGTAAGCGACAGTGAGCTTAATGCCGACTACATTCTTCCCGAGGCTTTCGATAAGAGAATCGGTAAGACTGTTGCCGAGGCTGTTAAAAAAGCCGCTATCGAAACAGGCGTTGCAAGAATTTGATAAATGTATAAATTTCGGGGCTGTCGAAAGGCAGTCCCTTTTGTATTTGAATTTTTTGTATTTATATAGTATAATAGATGTATTAAGACGAAAAGTTGGTGCATAGCTTGATAATTCACGATATTTCAAGGGATATTCTCACAAGCAAGGTCTACGAGGGCGACCCGCAGACCGAGGTAAACAGAATAAAAAGTATTGAAAACGGCGATGATTACAATCTTTCTGCCATTAGTATGAGCACCCACACAGGCACTCATATTGACGCTCCTCTGCATTTTTCGAGCGACGGCAGTTCTATATCCAAAATGCGCCTTAATACCTTTACGGGCAAATGTACGGTAGTTACCGTCAACGGTATTCTTACGGGCGAAGATATGGACAAAATTCTTGCGCACAGCCGTAAGAAACTGCTTTTGCACGGCAATTGCAAGGCTTTTGTGTCTGCTTTTGCCGCCAGAGTGCTCGCTGACAGCGATGTGGTTATGATTGGCACGGACGCACAGTCAATCGCACCCGAATACGACGAGAACGAAACGCACAAAATTCTTGCAAATGCAGGCATTGCGATTTTGGAAAACCTTGATTTATCGGATATAGCAGACGGCGACTATGAGCTTTTTGCATTTCCTATTAAGCTTGGCGGTCTGGAGGCGGCACCTTGCCGTGCAATTTTGTTTGAACAGGAAAGAGGTCTTTGATATGGTAAAAATGGTAGTATTTGATTTGGACGGCACACTTGTAAATTCTCTTGTTGACCTTGGTATTGCCACCAATGAGGGACTTAAGCAGGCAGGCTTGCCTGTACATCCTATGGAGAATTACAATCATTTTGTAGGCAACGGCAGAGAAATGCTTGTAAAGCGTGCAATGGGCGAGAAAAGCGAAGATAAGGCACTTTTTGATACGGTTATGAACGGATTTAACACTTACTACGGCGCTCACAGCAACGACCATACAGCCGAGTACAAGGGCTGTACCGAACTTTTGGAGCAGCTCGACAAAAACGGTATTATGACGGCCGTACTTTCAAACAAACCCGATGAATTTGTAGGCGCTATTCTTGCAAAAGTGTTCCCGAACCATAAGTTTACCGAGGCTTGGGGCAACAAAAAGGAATATAAGTGCAAACCCGACGGCGAGGCTTTAAACGCAATTTTGAGCAAGCACAATGTAAAGCAGAGCGAGTGTATTTATATCGGTGACAGCGATGTTGATGTGTTCACCGCAAAGAATGCAGGCGTAAGTATGCTTGGCGTTGAATGGGGATTCAGAGGCAGGAAAGAGCTTACGGAGGCAGGCGCTCCGCAGGTTGCCGCAACCGCCGACGAACTTTTGAATATGATTTTGGCACAGAAATAAGGACGAGCGATGAACAAGGTAAATTATCAGAAAATTCTTGACGGAATAATCTCAAATCTACAAAAGACAAATACTGTTCCGACACTGCTTTTGCATGTCTGTTGTGCGCCTTGTTCAAGCTATTGTCTTGAGTATTTGTCGCAGTATTTTAAAATCACGGTTTTCTTTTATAATCCCAATATTTCCGAAAGGGCTGAATATCAGCACAGATTAAACGAAGAAAAACGCTTTATTTCCGAAATGAATTTTAAGTATCCCGTAAATATTATTGAGGGCGAATATTCTCCTTTAGAATATTTTTCTGCCGTAAAAGGTCTTGAAAACGAACCCGAGGGAGGGGAAAGGTGTAAAAAATGCTTTGAACTGCGCCTTGAAAAGACCGCCCGCATTGCCCGGGAAATGAATTTCGATTACTTTACAACCACTTTGACGATAAGTCCGTTGAAAAACGCACCGTTACTGAATCAAATAGGTGAGCGTTTCGCTGATGTTTACGATGTAAAGTGGTTAAACAGTGATTTTAAGAAAAAAGAGGGTTACAAACGCTCAATCGTACTTTCTGCCGAGCATAATTTGTACAGACAGAATTACTGTGGCTGTGTTTTTTCAAAGCGTGAGGCGGCGGAAAAAGAATAAATTTACAGAATTTTGAAAAAGTTTGAAAAAAATTCAAAAAAATCTTGACAAACGGCTGAAAAAATGGTATAAAATATATCGTTGCGTAAGATAATCGGCAATACGGAGAGATGTCCGAGTGGTTTAAGGAGCTAGTCTTGAAAACTAGTGATCCCGCAAGGGACCAAGGGTTCGAATCCCTTTCTCTCCGCCATTTATTCAATATTTTTTGTAGTTTAACTACACGGAGGATTACTCAAGTGGTTAAGAGGCTCCCCTGCTAAGGGAGTAGGTCGCTAACGCGGCGCGAGGGTTCAAATCCCTTGTCCTCCGCCAAAGGATAGTCTGAGGTTTTATACTTCAGACTATCCTTTTTATTTACTAATAAAAGTTTTTTGGCGTTCAGTAAAAACTTTCCTCGACAATGAACAGGTGTAGGTGAATAACGCTTTCATACTCTACAGTCTATGTCACACTATCTCCCAACAGGGTGATTGTTCTATTGGCGGTTTATGCGAACTTTCACAAGTTGGCTCGAATAGAGTCTTTTTATCTCTATTCCTTCACACTTTTGCCAGGCTCACATTATTTTGTATTGTATCACACTTTTAGACTTTATGTAGAAAAGTCTGGTTTTAATTATTATCATAGTATTAAAGGCTGCTACAAATTTTGTAACAGCCTTTTCTTAGTTAAATTTTTGATTTTAAGTTGTAATTTTTGCTAATTAATTGGAATTTGCTTTAAACTATATTTCTTATAACAACTATTATCCGCTGATATTAATCTACTGTTCTATGACTTATAGCAAAGCCATTGAGCTTCCAAAACTTGCAAATGAAAATAGGAAATAATACGGTGCAGTTGTAATAGTTAAAATAAAAACCGAATAGAATTTTTTTGGCTTGCTTAATTCGGATTTTCTGAACACGAAAAAGTAATACATAATACAGCTTGCTATGAGAGAAACCGCAATCAAGGCAAGAATAATGTAAAAGCTCTCAGCAAATGCTTGATTGTCATCGCCCAAGTATGAATATTGAGGATAAATGGCATAGATGAACAGACAGAAGTAATACTGCAGAAATGTTATACCATCAATTTGAATTACAGAGATATTTGTAGTATTGCTTAAAATTATTAAAACCGAAGAAACAATGCCAATCGCTGCTAAGTCAGCCACAATGCCAAATATATAGGTATCTCTCTTCATCTGAGAAGTTATGTATTCATCGCCAAACTTAACCGAAAGGAGGTATGTAACATAGCCGGAAATTATAAGCTTGCCTAAAAATATTAATCCAAAGAAAAATAAAAATACTGTTACTACCATAAATGTAATATTCATTAAATCACCTACTTAATTTGATTTTAGCTTTTTGTAAACATAATTAGGAATAAATCTATTTTTATTTTCATTAAGTATATTTCTTAGATGTTCATAGTAGCTATAAAAATTCCCCCTCAATAAAGTTTGCATTGATACTTGTACGCAATTATAATCAAAAAGATTATAATCAAGACATTATTGAATCGGTATCTGAGTAAGTTCATAGCCTACAGTTAAATCTTTTACATACAGAATAGACTTAGGAATAAAATAATTAATCTTATAACAATAAACATAATTATCAGTCACTAAAATATCATCAAACTCGCATTTTTCTGATAATTTTTTTGTTTCACCCGTTTCTAAATTTTCAATATACAAACCATTATCCTGACTTCTTATTGTCTTGTCATAAATAACAGTTGCTTTGCTCTCTCTCAAGCTGTAAGCAACATATTTTCCTTGAAGACAGCTATGGTCTACACTCCGGTCTACACTCCGAATGGTATTATTAAAATAATAATTAAAATATTCATTCTGATATTTTTCACCATTAAAAGTATAAAAAAGCACTTCAGTATTCTCTCCCGGGCCCGGATAAACAATTATTTGCTCTTTGATTAAATCTATATAAACATCATCAAAATCATGAAAATCTAAAGAGTCGGAATGTAGTTTAAAATCTGATATTAATTTATTATTTTCATCATAAATATTTATTTTCCGAAAATGATTATCATTATAATACACTAATAAATATTTATCGGCAAAAACTAATGAATTTATATCTTCATACGGAACATCGTTTATTATACAAGTATCTTCATTTAAAATATTATAGCAATAAATCTGATTATTCTTAGTATAATAAACGCAATTATTTCCTAATTCTGATATATCATAATTATTAGCTATCAGATGTTCACTTTTCTTTACATTATCGTATATTGTTAGTCCATGATCATCATAAATAACATAATTACCTTTTGCTTCAGCTGCATATTTAGAAATATCAGAAAGTTCTTTGCATTTATAACTCTGCTTGCTCTCACCTAATTTATATATATCAAATTCGTAATTGTTTGGATTTTTTATAGTGATCATTCCGTCAGAATAAACCATATATTCGGATTTATAAAAGCTATGATCTGAATCCGGTTTAAAATTATCACCTGAATTATAAAAAGTTAGCAATAAAATTACTATTATAATAGATAATATAACCGAAATCAACAATAATTTCTTTTTGTACTTTTTCATAAAATCACCCACCTATATTTATCACCACGAATGATTTCTAAAGCTTTATCTATCTTGCACTGAATTTGTTTTCCGGTTTTTATATATACTACTAATTCACTAAAGATTATATTTGGTACCATAAAATTATATCCATATGTCAATGCACAATTAAGGAAAAAATCATTTCTAACTTTTTCACTGTTTTTTAATGCATTAATAGTTTGTTGGACACAGTTGTTAGTTAATAAATTATAAGCTTTTAAATTTTTATATTCCTTAGCATTTTCATCATAATTATCCAAATGAAAGAAACTTATAGTTTTATTTCCCTCTTTACATTTAACTAAATATTTATATAAGGAACCTCTTTTTTCTTGATTTGCAGCATCAACTAGTTGCTTGTAACAATATTTATAAGAATCAGAGAAATCTCCATTGAAATAAATAGAATTCGTCACAAGTCCATCGTGTATTTTATGACTAAAATTAGATGAATCTTTAGCTCTATAACCAGTATCTTCGTAATCCTGAAAAACATTAATTGGATAGACATAATAATTATGATACCATCTTGGGTCAAATCCGGATAAGTATGAATTTAATATTTCGTTACTTGTAAAATTACTCGTTCCGCTTGGTCTTAAATAAATATGTTTATCCCCCCAATAGAAATACCACCATGTACTATAAGCATCTTCAACCATCAATGAAGTGTGTCCTAACTGTATAGGTTTTGTTGTTACTAAAAATCCAAAATTGAGCAAATCGGTTTTTATTGATACATGGACATTGTAAGAACCTAAAATTTGAATAGCATTACCAAATTGCAACCACATAGCATCTGTACCCTCAGGGTCAATCTGATTTACCCAGTTATTGTTGCAGTATGCAAACATATTTGTTCCAAAGATATTTGATTGAGTGTCACAATACATATCTGCATTTAAAAATCTGCCTGTAACCGGATCATAGTAACGGCTCTTGAGATAATACAAACCGGTTTCACTGTCATACACATATCCTCGATAACGGAACGGATTTATATTTGCAAGATCACAGTCCGAGGTATGTGCTTTAGTCATATCAGAGTCAATAATTTAAAGTTTTTACACGCTATATAATATCATAATAATAAAATCCAAAATATTTCCGAATGGAATTAACAAAAAATATGGAGCCGACATAATTGCAATAAGTAATGAATATCGTTTCTTTTTTTCTAATAAATCAAGATTTTTAAATATAAAAAATCTGCAAAGTAAGAATATTATTACAGATGATAAAAATATGGTCGAAATAGTAAATAATATATTCTGTAAATTTGAATAGTTAGTTCCTGTTGTTATCATATATATAAGTAGTATAACGGAATTTTGTACTGCATATTTAATGGATTCACCTAAAATTACAGGAAATAATATCGAAAGAATAACCATTGAAATCGATTCTGCTAAAAAGCAACAGCCTAAAATTTTCCAAATTGTATTATTGTATTCACTACTTAGAAGTGGCTTTGGTAATTTGGAATTAATTATATATACAGATACGCAATTTGCTAAAATTGTTTCCAAAAATGCTATAACGATTATAAAAAACAGTGTAATAATCGGAGTGTATATGTGATGCATCATATTTAACACCTCTAAACTTTTAACAATCAATTAATTTGTTGTAAACTTTATTGGGATAAAAATCAAGCTTAAATACATTACCATATATACTTTTGATTTTATCCTTGTATTTTTTTACTTTCACTACTAAAGGTTCCTTGAAGTAATATATCCATTGAAGATTAAACACAATTATAACTATCTAAATCATATCCTCTATTTAATTCGTAATTAGTGGTATGTAAATCATTAAGCCATTCATTGCCAGTCCTATAATCACGGGCTATTTGACAAACATCGAAAATCGTTATGCGTTTACCGTTTTCGTAGCAAGTGAATTTTAAATTATTGGCATTTGACCAAGAATACATTTTTGTTAACTTTTTATAATCACATTTACAAAATTAAATTTTTGCTAATTAATTGGAATTTGCTTTAAACTATATCCCTTATACCAATCGTTAGCCATTCCTCGTGGCAGTAAATAGTCTATTCTGTAGCAATAAAGATAATTTTCTGTTGCAAGCAAATCGTCAAATACACATTCATCAGAAAGCTTCTTTTTAGTTCCGGTTTCTATATCGACCTCCCACAAACCGTTATTTTCATCCTCAACGGTTGTTCTTACTATATTCCACTCTGACTTTTCAGCCGAAAAATAAATTTTATTATTATTGTAAGTAACTGATTGAACATAATTATGTAAGGCTGCTCGTGATATTTCTCCGGTTTTTAAATTGTATTTTAAGAAAGTACATTCTTCAGAAGTGTTTATCAGATCTTTGCAGCAATATAAAAAGTAATCATTAATAATAGCCGGCTCGTCCAAGTCACTTAATGTACTATGTTCAAAGTGTGATTTCTGCAAATATGTATCCACATCATATTGAAAAATTTCATATTTGTATTCATTTTTTGTAATAACATTAAGTGTATTGCTGTTTATAGAAATATAGAATATTTCACCGATATAATCTATTTCTTTCCTGTCGTTTATATTCTTAGCATCAACAATTACAAGTTTCTTTTTGTCAACTGAATATAAAACCCTGTCGCCATCAAAGAAAAGGATTTGGCTTTGTTCATCTAATTTTTGCTTTTCTTGTGTTGCGTGATTTTCCATATACAAACTGCCGTCATCGCAATAAACTTCAATATTCTCTATTCTTTGCGAAGTAATTGAAGTTGAAACATTTTCTTTTCTGTCAGAATAATAAATATCAGCCCTATAATACATAGGGTCTTTTACATATAAATTGCCGTCCTTATATACCATATAATCATCTGACATAGGAAACCTTTTACCGTTATAAATACGCATACTGTTACAACCGTATTCATAGCTGTTATAGTACGAAGTATCGCTATCCGGTTTAAGGTCAACTTTTTCTTTGCTCAAAACAAAAAATGCAATAACCAAAAGCAAAGCAGATAATATAATTAAACATATGATTAACGGCGACAATTTCTTTTTTACTTTCATAATATCACTTTCTCCTTAGAAATTTACAAATACAGTAATCATTATGTATTAATTACTCTGAAACTTTTAATATATCAAATTCATAACAGCTACAATTTAATTTATTCTGCCAAAACACAGATAAGACTGTATTCGTAATAATTTGTTTATTAACGGTTCCGTGAAATTTACCAGTAACATTTCCATATTTAACATCAGCTTAATTCTACCATACAAAAGATAAATAAGCAACAACAATTAATTATTTTGCATAAATTCATCTTATTACACTATGTATTATTGTTTTAATTGTGCAATATTTTAGGCTGCTACAAATTTTGTAACAGCCTTTTAAAATCTTATTTTATCGTTCACAATTTCATTTATCTTTTTTCTGTTTTCTAATCTTGAAACTGCAAAAACAGATGATCATAGCTTACATCTAATTTTTTCACAAGCCTTTTTATATTATCAATGCTATGCAAACTCTTTTAAATTTCATATTAATCCGTCCTTTCATTTATATATACCAAATAGTTATTAGTTTACTGTAATCTCGGCTTTGTAGGTTTTACCATCTATTTCTGCTCTGCACTTCGTTTGAAAATGTACGGAGAGTAAAATAAGAATACAAACAGACAAGAAATAACTACCACGAGAAACTTGCAGAGTGAGCCATATTTTTTGTCCGATTCAAATAAAAAATAAATTTATTTACTATGCTTGTTTCTTGCATATATAATAAAGCGTTTCTTTGTTATAATAACTAAAAATACTGCGGTTAATTTGTTAAAATAAAACATATATTTTTGTGGAGTATTTTGGTATAATTAAATGGAAATCAAATAATTGGAAAGGACGGATTTCGTTTATGAGTAAACTTAAAAAGCTGACAAGCATTGTGCTTGCGGCAACTATCGTTTCTTCTGCATCTGCAATGGCATTGACCGCATCCGCAGTTGAAAATGATAATGCGGTTTCCGCAGCGGACAATAATCTGCAAAGAAATGTTCAGGACGGCGTAATTTTACACGCTTTTAACTGGTCATACAAAACAATTAAGGAAAACCTGCCTGCAATTGCAGCAGCCGGTTATTCTACAGTTCAGACTTCACCTGTTCAGCAGCCGAAAGACTACTCAACATCAAGAGATGTTACAGGTCAGTGGTGGAAACTTTATCAGCCTGTAAGCCTTTCTGTAGCTAAAAACGCATGGTTCGGTACAAAAGACGAACTCAAAGACCTTTGTACAGAGGCTGAAAAGTACGGTGTAAAAATTATTTGCGACATTGTTTCTAACCATATGGGCAATGAAAGCGAAGATACACCTAATGTTGTAAGCTCACAGGTTAAAACATATGATCCTGAAATTTACGACAATGCAAGTGCTTTCTTCCGTAACAACGATATTGTTGCATCAGACAGCAGTGTAAAAAATGTAGTTCAGGGACATGTTACTTCCTGCCCTGACCTCAACACAAACAGCAAAGTTGTTCAGGATAAGGTTATCTCACTCCTTAAGGAATGTATCGACTGCGGTGTTGACGGTTTCCGTTTTGATGCGGCAAAACACATTGAAACTCCCGATGACGGTGAATATGCTTCTGATTATTGGAAGAACATTACAGAGTCTGCAGGCTCATATTACAAAGCAAAAACAGGCGACAATCTTTATATTTACGGTGAGATTCTTAACAACTGCGGTTCCGGCAGAAGTTACAGTTCTTACACAAAGTACATTAATGTAACAGATAACAAAACAGGTGACTCTGTACTCGCAAATGTGGTAAAAGGCAAGGCATCAAATGCCGCAAGCTCAAGCTACAAGTCAGGCGTTGCCGCTTCCGATGTAGTTCTTTGGGCAGAGTCGCACGATACATACGAGGGCGAGTCGGGTGCAGGCGGTATCAGCAATACCGCTAAAGTATCTGACGAAAATATCACTAAAGCATGGGCTATTATAGCCGCAAGAAAAGACGCTACTTCTCTTTACTTTGCCCGTCCGGGTGCATCGTTAATGGGTGAGGCAGCAGGCGATATAACTTATAAGAGCACAGCTGTTTCTGAAATTAATAAGTTCCATAACCTCTTTGTTGGTCAGAGTGAAAAACTCGGTGCCGTTGACAATGTAGCTTATGTTGCAAGAGGCACAAGCGGTGTAGTTCTTGCTAACTGCGACGGCAACGAAAAGTCTGTAAGTATTTCAGGTACAGGCCTTGCAAACGGTACTTACACAGATACAGTTTCAGGCGCTAAATTCACTGTAGCTAACGGTGTTCTTACAGGTAATATCGGTTCAACAGGTGTAGCTGTTGTTTACAACGGCACAACAACTCCGAGAAATACTTGTTCTGTAGAGAGCGGTGATTTCAAGGGTGACACAATTACACTCAACCTCGGTCTTGACAACGCAACATCAGGTACATACTGCATTGACAATTCTAAGCCTGTAGCTTACACAGGTGACATTGCAATCAGAGTAGGTTCAGACTACGCTTACGGCGAAACAATCAACCTTACTCTTACAGCAACAGACGGCAAAAATACAACAACCACTACTTACAAATATACCAAGCAGAAATCTGCAAGTTCAGGTGTGTATGTATTCTTTGCTTCTGAAAAAAGAGAAACAAGCTCAAAATGGAAAGCTCCTTACTATGTTTACATCTATGACGAGGAATCTTCAAAGGAAGAAACTTATAAGGCATCAAACTGGCCTGGTACAAAGATGAACTATGATAAGGCAACAGGTTATTACTATGCAGAAGTTCCTACAACCTGTATTGCAACAGATGCAGATGAAAACGAGTCTGAGTCAAATTTTGACCTTGCACACTCTGCAAACACAAGAGTTATCTTCTGCGACAGCTCAAATGTAAACTCTGCTCCTCGTCAGTATCCGTCGGAAAAAGGCCTTAAATTAAAAGGAACTTCTAAGATTTTCGGTCTTACAAAGACAACTTCATGGGAAGAAACAACACTTGTACCTACAGTTGAATCACAGCCTGCAACCGAAGTTACAAGAGGCGACAAAACATATAAATACGGCGATGTAAACACAGACGGAAAATTTAATGTTCAGGATGTAACCTCACTCCAGTTTATTGTTGCAGAGTCCGTAAAGCCGTCACAGCTTATATATGCATTGAGCGATGTTACAGCTGACGGTGTTGTAGATATCAGAGATGTAACAATGATCCAGAGATATATTTCCGGTATTAGAGAGGACACAGGCAAAACAGGCGAAGTTTATAAGGCTGAACAACCTACACAGCCTACACAGCCTGCAAAACCTACAGAGGCAACCAAGCCTTCTACACAGCCGACAACTGCTCCCGCACCTTCTACTTACACACTTTACTTAAAGACACAGCTTCCTTGGATGACATCAATGGGTACAAATCTCTATGCTTTTGATAACAATACAAAGAAGTCTTATCTGCTTGAGCAGGATACCGACGATTATCCGAATGTATTTAAGGCAGAGGTAGCAAACACACTTACAAGTGTTACTTTCTACAGAGCATTAGATATGGTTGACGAAATGACAAAGGCGTCAAGTTCAGGCCCTGTATACAACGCTTGGACAGCAACTGTAAGCAGCACAAACAATTGCTACAACCTTGAAAGCGTTGATGAAGCAACAGACAAAGCAACAGCAACAGTCGGTCCGTATGTAAAAGAAGAGGCTCCCGAATGGACACTTGATGTAGTATATTTTGATAATTCAAAAACAAAGTGGGGAGAAGTTTATATTTACGGTTGGGGCAACGGTCTTTCCGAAGAGGCATATAAAATGACTCAAATTGAGGGCACAGACATCTGGAAATACGAACTTCCCGAACCAATTTATCCGGGTACAGAAAGTTTCCTTTTTAAGAATACAGAAAGCACTTGGGTTAAAAAGACTAAGAATGTAAAGGTTGTAGAAGGTAAAAATCTTTATGACGGAAAAGCACAGGCTTGGTCAGGCACTTATGAAGAGTGATTTTAAAGTTTACATTCTAATTTTGCGGGCATACCAAAGGTATGCTCGCATTTTTATGTAAAACTTTTGATTTTTATCAAAAGTTGTGGTAAATTATTGTTTGGCTGATTGCTTTATCAAGCAATTATAAAAGTTTGGTCGA
>OHQH01000660.1_pt1 | contig 19761 bp, 20 predicted proteins | sample 1577891 | NCBI WGS metagenome assembly OHQH01 (sample SAMEA3879601, study PRJEB24766) | human gut metagenome | biome: human-associated habitat; feature: feces | place: USA | collected 1985/1987
CCGCGCCTCCTTTAATCTGTAATTTGATTAGTCCAGCAACTTCTTTAGCCATTTTCTTATTGATTTATATATAAACATTAATAAAGAATACTACAGCGTAACACCTGCATTATTCTTTTTCAACTTGCATAAAGCCTAATTCAAGCGGAGTTTTCCGTCCGAATATCTTTACCATAACCTTAAGTTTCTTCTTCTCGGTGTTCACCTCTTCAATGATACCACTAAATCCGCTGAACGGGCCGTAATTTACTTTCACAGTTTCACCGACTACATACGGGATATTCAGTTCTTCACCGGCATCCTGCAATTCGTCCACCGTACCAAGTATACGATTCACTTCCGATTGTCTCAGAGGGACAGGTTTATCCGATCCGCCCAAGAATCCAATCACATTAGGAGTATTTCTCAAGTGATGAGCAACCTCACCTACCAGAGCAGCCTCCACCAAAACGTAACCAGGGAGATAACTTCTCTCTTTCACAATTTTCTTTCCATTGCGAACCTGATAAACCTTTTCGGTAGGAATCAATACCTGAGATACGTAATCACCAAGGTCGCTGTTTTTAATATCAGCTTCAAGGTATTCCCTTACCTTAGCTTCTTTTCCGCTAATAGCACGCAGGACGTACCATTTTTTCTCAATCTCAGACATTTTCCCTCGTTTTTAATGTGGATAAATAATTTTCTCCATTACGTTCTGGAAACAGAAGTCCATCGCGAATACTACCAATGCAATAAGCAGGGAAGCATATAAAACAACTACTGCACTGTTAGTAAGTTCAGAATACGTAGGCCACGATACTTTATGTACAAGTTCGTCGTAAGTTTCTTTAAAATAAGCTACAATCTTCTTCATTTCAAAAATATTAGCACGGGAGGAGAGGCTCGAACTCCCGACACCCGGTTTTGGAGACCGGTGCTCTACCAACTGAGCTACTCCCGTGTGAATATAATCAGTTCCCGATATAAACCGGGAACTGATTAATATATTTGGTAATTAGTCAAGGATTTCAGTAATCTGACCAGAACCTACTGTACGACCACCTTCACGGATAGCAAAACGCAAACCTACGTTCAAAGCTACCGGATAGATCAATTCTACGTTAATTTCTACGTTATCACCAGGCATTACCATTTCAGTTCCTTCCGGAAGAGTGATTTCACCTGTACAGTCCATAGTACGCAGATAGAATTGAGGACGGTATTTGTTATGGAACGGAGTATGACGACCACCTTCTTCTTTCTTCAAAACATAGATAGAAGCTTTGAATTTAGAGTGAGGTTTAATCTGACCCGGTTTACAAAGAACCATACCACGTTTGATAGATTCTTTATCAATACCACGAAGCAACAAACCTACGTTATCACCAGCTTCACCCTGATCCAGCAATTTGCGGAACATTTCAACACCAGTTACAACAGATTTCTTATCTTCACCCAGACCGAGGATTTCAACTTCATCACCTACGTGGATGATACCAGCTTCGATACGACCAGTAGCAACAGTACCACGACCAGTAATAGAGAATACGTCTTCAACCGGCATCAAGAATGGTTTATCAATGTCACGCGGAGGCAACGGAATCCAATTATCAACTGCATCCATCAATTCCATAACTTTGTCTTCCCATTTTTCCACACCATTCAATGCACCAAGAGCAGAACCACGGATGATAGGAGTATTGTCACCGTCAAATTCGTATGCAGCGAGTAATTCGCGCATTTCCATCTCAACAAGTTCCAACATTTCTTCATCGTCAACCATATCACACTTGTTCATGAATACAACAAGCTTCGGTACATTTACCTGACGAGCCAACAAGATATGTTCACGAGTTTGAGGCATCGGACCATCAGTAGCAGCAACTACGATGATAGCACCATCCATCTGAGCAGCACCAGTTACCATGTTCTTTACGTAGTCGGCGTGACCCGGACAGTCTACGTGAGCATAGTGACGATTAGCGGTTTCATACTCTACGTGAGAAGTATTAATAGTGATACCTCTTTCTTTTTCTTCAGGAGCATTATCAATCTGATCGAAAGACTTAACTTCTGAAAGACCTTTCTTTGCCAACACTGTAGTGATAGCAGCAGTCAACGTGGTTTTACCGTGGTCAACGTGACCGATTGTACCGATGTTTACGTGCGGTTTTTTACGTTCGAATTTCTCTTTAGCCATAGCTTTACTTGTTATTTATTTGATTAATAATCAGCTTTTACATCTTTATGAGCTGTTACCGGGACTTGAACCCGGGACCTCTTCCTTACCAAGGAAGTGCTCTACCGCTGAGCTAAAACAGCAACTTTCTCGATTTCGAGTGGTGCAAAAGTATATAACAAAAATGAAATAACAAAAAAATCGGCGGATTTTTATCGCAGAATGCGTTCCCGTTTTTTCTTCGTATTTGTGTAAGTGACACAAAATTAATTCATTAGTTTTTTATACAGGTTGTGTCTTTTCCTGCCAGGCTGGAAAATGTATTGGTTTTTCTGATTTAACAATTTATTTCTATAAACAAAAAAAAGCACAATTGATTAGTGTTTAAGATGCTGATATTCAAGATGTAATATTTTGAATGTCAAAGAAATCTTGCTTTCTTTTACTTTGAAATTGTTTTGATAGTAAAAAAATAATAATTTTATTGCTGAAAATTCATCAATTATTAACCTTAATTATTTTAATCGTTTATGGAAAAATTAAATGTTGCGGAACGGAGGACATACGTCGCTCCGGAGTTAAGTATTGCAGAATTTGCAATCGAGAACGGTTTCGGCAATTCTGTCGCTTCGTTCGAAGAGGAAACCTATGAATAACCCCTCAACCTTCCGAATTATTATGAAAAGATTTTTAGCTTGTTTTGGTTGTGCAGCCGTTTTGGCTGCTTCGGTTTCCTGTACGAAGGATACGACGGTTGCGCCGGAAGTTAAGCAAGGAGCTATGAAATCACCGCTTCGGTAGAAGGTACCCGTACTTCGTTGGAAGGTGCTGATGTACGGTGGTCGGCGAACGATGCGCTCGGTATTTTCTCCGGGACGAAGTTCGTGAACGCGAAATTTACCACCAAGGATGACAACGCTGCATCCGCGACTTTCACGGGCGATGCGACCGATGCTGAGGGTACGGAGGCTGCGAAGGCTTTCGCCTATTATCCTTATGCTGCAGGTGCTACGCTGGAAGGAACGACCGTTTCCGGTCTGGAGATTCCTGCCGTGCAGACGTTCGCCGAGGGAACTTTCGCTACGACGCTCAACCCGATGGCGGCCGTAGGCGAAGATCATACATCGTTGGCGTTCCGTTCGGTGGGTGCCGTGCTGCGTTTCAAACTGACGGGTACCGATACGTTCAACAAACTGATCCTTACGGGTAACAACGACGAGTCTATCGCCGGTGCTTATGCGCTGGATTTCAGTGGTGAAGTGCCTGCCATGACTTTCTCGGGCGAGGGTAAATCCATTACGGTGACTTGTGCATCGGACGTAACGCTCAAGACGGATGTTGCTACCGAGGTGCATTTTGTCGTACCTGCCGGGATCGAGTTTACGAAGGGTGTTTCGCTGAAGATCGTTCACAGTTATTACAGTTGGGATGCCGGTGATGTGAATAAAGAGATTTTGACCCGTAAGTTCACGACTCCGCTGACCACGGCGGCCAATAAACTCTATAATGTGACGGAGTTCAAGGCGGAAGACCTCTCTTCGGGCATGGACACCAACCTGCGTGCTTATCTGTTGAGTGAATACGATGCGAATGGAGACGGTCTGCTCTCGCAGGCTGAGGCCGAAAGCGTAACGGAAATTTATTCGACTGGTTTCGGGGGCAAGGTAAAGAGTTTGATGTATATTGAGCGTTTCCCCAACTTGGAGGTGCTTGTTGTCAATTCGAATTGCGACGAACTGAATGGTATTACGCTGTCGAACAATAAGAAGCTGACAAGGGTGTCGCTCTCTCCGGCCAATGGTTTGTGGTCGAGTCTCAATGTGAGTGGGCTTGAAAACTTGACGACGTTTGAGCTCAAGTTCTCCAACGACCAGGCCAACTTGTCCAAGATCAATCTTTCCAATTGTCCGGCATTGAAGAAAGTGGTTGTCGAGGGAGCCAAATCGCTCGAAACTTTGGATTTGACCGGTTCCGCATCGACTGTCGAAATGTTCTGGTTGCAGTCTTGCCCCAAAATGACGACCGTGGACATCCACGAGATGCCCATTACCACTTTCGCATCGGCTGACTATGCATCCAGCGGTACGAATATGTTCGCCGACGGTACCATGATCATCGCTACGCTGGCTCAAAAGTCTGCGATGGCCAGCCAGTATTCCGACTATGGCGTATCCGTTACCTGGTGGTGCGTCGATGAGGAGCGTACGGAGGCTGCTGCGTCGATGAATGCCGTGCTGCGCAAGGCTATTCTGGACGACGAAACCGTCAATCCCGTCGGAGATATCAATACGGTGATTACGGAGGAGATGCTGGCTAAGGTGACGGAGATCAATATAACGACTTCTATGGATGCTACCGGACTTACCCTCGACGGATTGGATTTGTGTACCAATCTGACAAAGTTGTCGATCAATGCATGGCAAGTTTCGTTGGGCGACATTGACCTGTCGGCTTTTACGAAACTGACCGATGTGACTATGTCGCCGACCGCAGGCTATACTTCGATCCAACTGCCTGACGGAATTAAAAGCTTTAAGTCGATTATCAAATATGCTAATCATGAACCGGTTGGTCCGACGACATTGGATCTGACTCAATATACCGACTTGGAATATGTGAGCGTAATGGATAGCTACGGAGAACCCGCAGCGCTGAAGTCGCTGAATGTATCCGGATTGAGCAAGCTCGCGCTACTCTACGTCGGCGGCACGGCTGAAGTGAATATCGCTAACTGTCCGTTGCTGACTACTTGCATTCAAAATTATGGCACGTACGAGTCCGGTTTCTACTGGTCCGGCTACGATTCGCAGACGATTATCGTCGAGTCCGAGGCTAAGAGAGATCAACTGAAGACCAGTTGGAAAGAGGTGATGGGCTACGGCGAAGAGAATCCTGCCAATGCATGGACGATTCAGTAATGGTCCTTCTGCGTCACAACGGTAGCGGGCGCGAGGATGCCTGTCGCCGGTAGCGATGCTTTCCGGCCGGTTGTACCGGCTGATACGAACAACGATATCCCGCCCGAGGTTTCCCCGGGCGGGATTTTTTGCCGCTTGCCCCGCCGGGGGCATGTCTTTCTGCGGTGAGAACGTTTTGCATAGTACGGATGGAGTATGAATAAGATGGGAAGCGGCCCGGATTCTATGATTTGAAAAGTGCGAAGAAAAAGTTCGGAATTGATAATCATTTTATATCTTTGCTTCCGGTTTATAACTAAAAATATATGAAACGTATCTTAATCGTAGGTGCCGGTGGCCAGATCGGTTCCGAATTAACAACTTATCTCCGTAAAATTTACGGAAACGACAATGTGGTCGCAACGGACGTGCGCGAGTGCAAGCAGCTTGCCGAGTCGGGACCTTTCGAGGTGATGAACGCCCTGGATGCCAATGCAATGGCGGAAATGGTGTCGCGTCAGAAGATCGATTCGATTTTTAACCTGGTAGCCCTGTTGTCGGCTGTTGGCGAAGCGAAGCCCCAGACGGCATGGCAGGTCAATATCGGTGCGCTGATGAATTCGCTGGAGGTGGCCCGTCAGTATAACTGTGCGCTGTTCACCCCCAGTTCGATCGGCGCGTTCGGTCCCTCTTCGCCCAAGGACAAGACTCCGCAGGATACCGTGATGCGTCCGACGACGATGTACGGCGTATGCAAGGTGACGGGCGAGATGCTCGGCGACTATTACCACAGCCGTTTCGGTGTGGATACCCGTTCGGTGCGTTTCCCCGGATTGATTTCCAACGTGACCCTTCCGGGTGGCGGTACGACCGACTACGCGGTGGAGATCTACTACGAAGCGATCCGTTCGGGCCGCTTCACCTGCCCCGTGCCGGGCGATGTCTATATGGACATGATGTACATGCCCGATGCGCTGCGTGCCTGCGTGGAGCTGATGGAGGCCGATCCGACGAAGCTCGTACACCGCAACAGTTTCAACATCGCGTCGATGAGCTTCACGCCGGAGATCATCTATGCCGAGATCAAGAAGCGTCTGCCCGACTTCACGATGGATTACGACGTCGATCCGGTGAAGAAAGCCATTGCCGAAAGCTGGCCCAATTCGCTCGACGATACCTGCGCCCGTGAGGAGTGGGGTTGGAAGCCCGAGTGGGATCTGTCGAGCATGACGGACGATATGCTGGAGGTGATCCGCAAGAAGAATCTGAAATAGTGTCCCGTAATCCGTTGCGGGAGCTGCGCGGCGATCCGGGCGGAGAATCGGGCGGAGTTGTGTCGGCGGACTCCCGCGAGGCACGGACCGGTTCCACGACGATCGTCGATACTTCCGAGAGTTGGGACGGCACGGCGCTGCCGTCTTATCCTGCGGGAACGCCCCGTATTACGATTCTTCGGATTACGATCGCTCCCGGTGAACGGCTGGCGATGCACCGTCATCCCGTAATCAATGCCGGTGTCGTGCTGCAAGGCGAACTTACCGTTGTTGCGGAAAACGGTCTGTCGAAGACTTTTTCGGCGGGCAGCGGTATCGTCGAGCTGGTGAATACGTTCCACTATGGTGAAAACCAGGGGACGGTGCCGGTTGATCTGGTGATGTTCTATGCCGGAGGCGCGGACCTGCCGCTTTCCGTGAAACGATAAGAAACGGCCCTGAAGTTTTCTTCAGGGCCGTTTTATGTCTGTTTCGGAACACCGGGGCGAGGTCCCGATACGGACTTTCGGTAATGAAATAAAAAGACAGACGGGTTAAAAATCGTAGCCGACGGAGAGGGACCAACTGCGGTTGCGGAATTTGGAGGTGTCGTCTTCCTGGGCGATGTTGAGGAAACCGCCGCCGTAAGAGGCGCCGATATAGACGGAGTGGATGCTTAATCCGATGCCTATCCGCCCGCCGAAGTCTCCGCGTTGAAACATTTTATTTTTGCCGAACAAATTCTGTTGGATTTCAAGTCCCAAGTCGTCAAAGGACTGTTTGCCGTCCACACCCAGCGATCCGTAGAATCCGGCGAAAGGAATGACAGCGACTTTCGGGGCGAGCCGGATGTGGTAGTTGAGCATGACGGGAAGTTCCAGGTACATTGCGTTCAGGGAGAGCTCAATGTCCGAGCCGCCGTCGGTAGCTTGGACTTTTCCTCCCTTGTTGTGCAGCATCAGGCCGAACTGGAAATAGAAAGGCTTGTCGTTCAAAAGCCGGACCTGGTCCGTCAGGCCGATGTTGAATGAAGTGCGTAATTCCGACAGGTATTTCTCTCCGGAACCGGTATCCAGGATGCTGATTTTGCTCATATCCATACCGACCCGAAGGCCGAAAATATTCTTTTTGGGCGTTTGTGCCCATGCGGTGGAGATGGCTGCCGTTATCGCCAGCAAACAGAGTAGAAGTTTTTTCATACGATCGAAGTTAGGGTTAGTTTTCTATACCGAAGATAAGAAAATATCGGTAATAAAAAAGGTTTTTCGTTGATAAAATAAGTTTTTGGCGTCGGATTTGCCGTTTCTTATAACCGACTTCGAAGGGAGAAATAATGTTATTCGAATAACAGTTTGTCTGTAAAAATCGTTATCTTTGCACGGTTCGACAGATTGCGCTGCGGCAGTTCGGAATTCGGATCCGCCTCGTTGCGACTTTTCGTGCGTCCGGTGGGTGCGATCCGGCAGACAACCGAGGTTGCAGGCAGATGCCGCACCTGTGAAACGACCGTTGAAAACGAAATTGTTTTTTATAAAATTCAAAAAATTACAGCTATGCAGATTGTAGAGATCCATGCAAGAGAAATCCTCGATTCGAGAGGTAACCCGACCATCGAGGTCGAAGTAAGAACCGTATCGGGTGCATTCGGCCGTGCAGCCGTGCCGAGCGGTGCTTCGACGGGAGAGCACGAAGCCCTTGAACTGCGTGACGGCGACAAGAGCCGTTATTCGGGCAAAGGCGTCGAGAAGGCGGTGGAGAACGTGAATAACATCATCGCTCCGGCGATCGTCGGTATGAGCGTAACGGATCAGGTGGGCATCGACAAGACGATGATCGCGCTGGACGGTACGCCGACCAAATCGAAGCTGGGCGCCAACGCCATCCTGGGTGTTTCGCTGGCCGTAGCCCGCGCTGCCGCCGACTATTTCGGTCTGCCGCTCTACCGCTACATCGGCGGTGTGAATGCCAAGACGCTGCCCGTGCCGATGATGAACATCATCAACGGCGGTTCGCATTCGGACGCTCCGATCGCTTTCCAGGAGTTCATGATCCGTCCGGTGGGCGCTCCCTCGTTCCGCGAAGGTCTTCGCATGGGTGCCGAGGTGTTCCACAGCCTGAAGAAGGTGTTGCACAACCGGGGCCTCTCGACGGCCGTAGGCGACGAAGGAGGTTTCGCACCCGCGCTGAAGGGTACGGAGGATGCGATCGAGTCGATCCTCGAAGCGATCAAGGCTGCCGGTTACAAGCCGGGCCGCAAGAGCGAGGGCGGCGACGTGTCGATCGCTATGGACTGCGCCTCTTCGGAGTTTTATGCGGACGGTGTTTACGACTATACGAAGTTCGAGGGTGCGAACGGTGCAAAGCGCTCTTCGAAAGAGCAGGTCGAGTACCTCAAGAGCCTGGTTGCCAAATATCCGATCGATTCGATCGAGGACGGTATGTCCGAGAACGACTGGACGGGTTGGCAGATGCTGACGGCCGAGCTGGGCGACAAGTGTCAGTTGGTCGGCGACGACCTGTTCGTAACCAACGTGGATTTCCTGCGCAAGGGTATCGAGATGGGATGCGCGAACTCGATCCTGATTAAGGTGAATCAGATCGGTACGCTGACCGAAACGCTCGACGCTATCGAGATGGCGCATCGTGCCGGATATACGTCGGTTACTTCGCACCGTTCGGGCGAAACCGAGGATTCGACGATCGCCGACATCGCCGTAGCGACCAATGCGGGTCAGATCAAGACCGGCTCGATGTCGCGTTCCGACCGTATGGCCAAGTATAACCAGTTGCTCCGGATCGAGGAAGAGCTCGGTGACGAGGCGATTTACGGCTATACCAAGGTTTACCGCAAGTAATCCCCGTTTAATGGAAGAATCCCCGCCGCAAGACCAATGCTTGCGGCGGGGGTTCTTTTGTTGTAGGCTGTCGTGGAGTGCGATATCGTAATGTCGTTTCCAGGGCCGTATTTGCCGGATGTTTTACTCTGTGTCCTCTGCCGTTTCGGAACCGGATGCAGCAGGCATTTTTTCCGGATCGATTCCGAAAGCCGATACGATGATCATTTTTTCATCGACATTGTTGGGGTTGGTGACGATGATGCCGTATTCACCGGCAGGGGCATCTCCGAAAGTCAGGTAATAGGAGTTTTCTCCGTATTTTTCTGCGGTAAAGGGCAGGTACTCCATATCGTTGGATGTGACGTTGAACGAACCTACGGCCGAGATGACTGCCGAGCGTTGTTTTCGGTTGTTCTTCATGGCGAATACCCGTACGATCGACATCGGGTCGGTTTTGTTGTCTACGGCGCGGACAATCAGATTGACCGGTTCGTCGGCTGCGAAGCGTACGTTGGCTTGACTACCTGCGACGAGAATTTTAGTTTTCGACTTATTGACGGCCAGACCTGCTATATACACTCCGGCTCCGGTGCGCATTTTGACATTGTGTTTTTCCAATTTTTCAGCCGTGCCGTCCGAATGAATCGCCAATACTTCGCCAATGAAATCGGGTTCGGGAATTTGGGCGGCGATACCGGATGCCAATACCAGGGCGAACAGCGTGAAAAGAATTTTTTTCATTGTTTAGGGATATTTGCTTGGGGTTTATATTTTGTTCGGAAACGTTCTTGGGGAAAAGTGGATGTATTCCCGGGCGAATGAGTTTCCGCTGCAAATATAAGTAATTCCCCCCCCCGCCAAAATTTACCGGGAAAAATTACGGATACGGTTGAAAAATGACGATACGGAAGCGATGTCCGTGCGGCGGGTGATTCGAATCGGTTGGGGAGCGCGGAGGCAGGACGAGTTGTTGCCGAACTATTTTTTCTTGTGTGGATTGAAAATACGGTATCCGATCGACAATCCGATCTTGTTGGGATACCACTCCGACGAACCGTTGAACGGATCGGGGTATTTGGGTTCGACCTGATGGCCGGGATCCATGTCTATCTTCCCGTCCATGGAATAGCCGTTGTAAAAGCTGCTCATCCACGACCAGCCGAAGTAGGCGTCGAGCACCCAACGTTCGCGGAAGATATGTTCGTAGCCGACGCAGAGGCCGATCATGAATCCGTAACCTTTGCTATATCGGTTTTCGAATTTGAGCTTCCAGTTTTCGATGTAGGGTTTCGAGAGGTCGAAAGCCTGCATGCCGATATTGGCTCCGAGGTACCAGCCTCGGTTGTGCTCCTTGAAATAACGGCGGTATTCGCCCATGAAGATACAAAAGAGGGCGTGATGGTTGTTTATCGACTTCCACGGAGAAACGACTATTTCGGTCTGGAAGGTCGATTTGGGGGAGATCGTGAATTCGACGGCCGGATTGACTACGCCCACGAGCGCATAGAGTCCGTTGAGTTTGACGTAAGTTTGGGCGGAAATTTTCGATGCGCAGCCTGTTGCGAGCAGGCATGCGAGCGATATTTTAAGAATGAGTTTCATAGTTGTCTTGCCGCGAAGGTATTAAAAAAAGGCGGAATTTCAGACGATTCCGGTAAAAAATAGCCCGATCGGGCGGGATTGTCCGTTGCGGACGATTTTTGTGCAGGCGGAGCCGGTGTGTGCTGGGTTACAAGGACTTCTTCAGATAGACCATATCTACCAGTTGTCTGCCGTCCTCGATGATGGGGTGGTCGTAATGATCGGTGAAGAAGCCGGGGATCAAGTGCGAGCGAACGTATCCGCATCGTTCGTAAAAACGGAGTGTGCGGGGAACATCCCCGGTGCCGACGAGAAGCGTCCGGTAACGCCCCCGGTAGTACGCCTCCAGAAATTCGAGCGTTTGTCGTCCGTATCCTTTCCGTTGATACTGGAGGGGTACAGCCAGATTCTTGATCTCTCCGATTCTGTCGGCTTCGTCCGTGACGACGCATTCGGCGACGACCTGTCCGTCGTCACGGGCTACGAACATTTCGCCCCGTTCCAGGTAGCGGTCGATCATGGATTCCTGTTCGTCGGCCAGCAGGAGCAGGTCGAGGAAGCGTTTTTTGTGCGTGGTGATTTTTTCGAATCGCAGAGGTATGACGGGCGAGTTTTCTTGAGTGGGTGGGGTACCTGATATAAAAATCCCCCCTCTGATGAAAGATACACCCCGGCGTTTATGCGTCGGGGTGTTCGGTTTTCCGGAGATGGCGTATCTATACGGTCATGATCTCTTTTTCCTTGTTGTCGAGTATCGCATCCAGCGATTTGGTGAACTTGTCGAGCAGCTTCTGCGCCTGGGTTTCACCGTCTTTCGCCTCGTCTTCGGACATGCCTTCCTTCTGGGCCTTCTTGAAGGCTTCGACAGCGTCCCGGCGTGCGTTGCGCAAGCTGATGCGGGCGGTTTCCGCCTCCTGGCGTACCTGCTTGACCAGCTCTTTGCGCCGCTCTTCCGTCAGGGGCGGGATCGACAGTCGGATCTGCTCCCCGTTGTTCGAGGGGGTCAGCCCGATGTTGGAGTCGATGATCGCCTTTTCGATCGCGCGGATCAGGTTTTTGTCCCAGGGCTGGATCAGAATGGTCTTGGCATCGGGTACCGTGACGCTTGCCACGCCTGAAATCGGGGTTTGAGATCCGTAATAATCTACGAAAACTCCGTTCAGCACGGTCGGGCTCGCCTTGCCTGCCCGGATGTTGAGCAGCTCTTCTTCGAGGTGCTCGATCGTTTTCTGCATGCGGTCGGAAGCTTCGGAAAGAATGGTTTTGGTATCCATATGTCGTATTTGTTTAGTTGGCGGAGTTGAGTTGTCGCTCGATCAGCAGAATGAGTTCGTCGAATTCGGGGGCCTCGTAACCGATGGTCGCGGAAATAACTTTGCCGTCTTTGCCGATCAGGAAATTACGCGGAATGTAGTTGGAGGCGTAAAGTCTGTAAATTTTCTGTTCGGGGTCGAGTCCCATCGGGAACGTATAACCCATCTTTTCCCGGAAAGCGGCGACCGTTTCGCGGGTTTCGCCGCGCGATACGGGCAGGAAAACGAAGTCTTCGTTCCCCTTGAAGCGGTCGATGATGTCCTTCTGTACGCGGCTCAATTCCTCGCGGCAGGGACCGCACCAGGTCGCCCAGAAATTCAGAAGCACCACTTTGCCGCGCAGACTGCCCAGGGTGAAGGTCGTGCCGTCGAACATTTCCACCCGGAAATCGGGTGCCTGTGTCCCGGCTTTAACAAGGGTCGTAGCCTCGATGTCGTCGGGCGCATCGTTCGTATTCTTGGTCTGTTCGGTCTTCGGAGCGTTCGTTGCGGGGGCTGCGGGCTGCGATCCGTCGGGCAGCAGCCACATCAGGGCGATGACGACCGCGAGCAGGACGATCATCAGGATAAGACGTTTGTTATTGGGTTTTTTACGTTCGGTCATAGCGATATAATAGGTTTTCAGAGTTTGACCAGTGTGCCGATCTTCTCTCCGGCGAGCACCTTTTCCAGGTTGCCCGGAGTGTCCATGTCGAAGACGATGACCCGGAGGCCGTTTTCGCGGCAAAGCGTGAAGGCGGTCATATCCATAACCTTCAGGTTGCGACGATAAACTTCATCGAAGGTGATTTCGTCGAACTTCTCCGCAGCAGGGTCTTTCTCCGGATCGGCCGTATAGACGCCGTCTACGCGCGTACCCTTGAGCATGACGTCGGCTTCGAGCTCGATGCCGCGCAGCGCCGATGCCGAGTCGGTCGAGAAATAGGGGTTCGACGTGCCGCCGCCGATGATGACTACGTATCCGGCTTCGAGGTAGTCGAGCGCCTTGGCTTTCGAGTAATACTCTCCGATGGGTTCCATCCGGATCGAGGTGAGGACTTTCGCTTTCACGCCGTTGTCCTCGAGGGCCGACTGCAGGGCCAGCGAGTTGATGATCGTGGCCAGCATACCCATCTGGTCGCCTTTCACGCGGTCGAATCCCTTGCGGGCGCCCTGAAGTCCCCGGAAGATGTTGCCGCCGCCGATGACGATGCCTACCTGAACTCCCGTTCCGACGACGGCTTTGATTTGCTCCGCATAGCTGTGGAGCACGTCGGTCGAAAGACCGTATTTCTGAATCCCTTGCAGGGATTCGCCGCTGAGTTTCAGGAGTATTCTGTTGTATTTCATAAGCGGAGCGGAATTTGATAATGCGAAGATAGGAAAAATTTCGAAAAAATGTCGTTTTTTAATGCTATCTTTGCCTATCCATGATGCATTCGGAATATAAATGGCTCGATCGGATTGATTCGCCCGATGACTTGAAGAAGTTGTCGGGCTCTGACTTGCGTCAGTATTGCGACGAACTGCGTCAGTACATCATCGAGCAATGTTCGTCCAATCCGGGACACCTGGCTTCGAGCCTGGGGGCGGTGGAGCTTGCCGTCGCTCTGCACTACGTATTCAATACTCCTGACGATAAAATCGTGTGGGACGTGGGGCATCAGACCTATGCCCATAAAATCATTACCGGGCGCCGCGAGGCGTTTCGGACCAATCGTAAGCTGGGCGGTATCAGCGGCTTCCCGCGTATGTCCGAGAGTCCTTACGACGCTTTCGGCGGCGGACATGCCTCCGTGTCGATTTCGGCGGCGTTCGGTATGGCCAAAGCTGCGGAACTCAAGGGCGAGCAGCGGCAGGTGGTGGCCGTGATCGGCGACGGTTCGATGACGGGCGGTCTGGCGTTCGAAGGGTTGAACAACGCCGGAGCGAGCAAGCAGACCAACCTGCTGGTCATTCTCAACGATAACAACATGGCCATCGACCAGGCTACCGGGGCTTTGAAGAACTACCTGGTCAAGATTTCGACGTCGAGGCGCTACAACGCTATCAAACGCCGTTTGTGGCGGATTTTGTCCCATACGCCGGCTGTTTTGCGGTTTTGTCAGAAAGCGGGCAATGCCGTCAAGCAAGGGCTGTTGAAGAACAGCAATCTGTTCGAAAGTCTGAATTTCCGCTATTTCGGTCCGATCGACGGGCATAATCTGCCGGAACTGGTGCGGGCGCTGGCGGCCTTGCGGCGCATCGAGGGTCCCAAGCTGCTGCATGTGATGACCGTAAAAGGAAAGGGCTATAAGCCTGCCGAGTGCAATAAGCCGGTATGGCACGCTCCGGGCAAATTCAATCCGGAAACGGGCGAGCGGATCGTCAGCAAGACCGAGGTGGCCCGATATCAGGATGTTTTCGGACAGACGCTGCTCGATCTGGCCCGTGCCGACGAGCGGATCGTGGGGATAACGCCTGCCATGCCGTCGGGCAGTTCGATGAATATTCTGATGAAAGAGATGCCGGAGCGTTGTTTCGACGTCGGTATCGCCGAAGGACATGCCGTGACTTTCTCCGCCGGACTGGCGGCTGCGGGCATGGTGCCTTTCTGCAACATCTATTCGAGTTTCATGCAGCGGGCTTATGACAATGTGATTCATGACGTGGCGATTCAGCGCCTTCCAGTGGTCATGTGCCTTGACCGGGGCGGTCTGGTGGGTGAGGACGGAGCGACGCATCACGGCGCTTTCGATCTGGCCTATTTCGGTACGGTTCCCAATCTGACGGTGGCTGCGCCGATGAACGAGCTGGAGCTTCGGAACATGATGTTTACGGCGCTCGAGGCCGGTCGGCCTTTCGCCATCCGCTATCCGCGCGGTAACGGAGCGGGCGTCGCCTGGCGCGATGAGCCGTTCGCTGCGATGGAAATCGGGCGGGGGCGTTGCCTGAAGGAAGGGGAGCGGATTGCGGTCCTTACGATCGGCACGGTCGGCAATTTTGCTTCCGAGGCCATTGCGCGTATGGAGGCGGACGGGATTCGGGTGGCCCATTACGACCTGCGTTTCGCCAAGCCGCTCGACCAGGAGTTGCTGCACGAGGTCGGACGTAAGTTCCGTTGTGTGGTGACCGTCGAGGACGGAGCCTTGCGCGGCGGCGTGGGAGAAGCCGTCGTCGCGTTCTTCTGCGAGCACGGCTATCTGCCGAAGGTCGTGAACCTGGGTATTCCGGATCGTTTTGTCGAACATGGAACGCCCGCGCAACTGTATGCCCAGTGCGGTTATGATGCCGAGGGAATTTACCGCACGCTGAAAAGTTTGCAGGAATCTTTGCAATAGACGTAATCCGGTATAGAATATGCGATACACCCTCGTTATGACCAGGGTGAAAATCGAATATATGCTGTTTGCGGCGATGTCGCTTGTGGCGGGCGCCGCGTATGGTCGGGGACCGGTCGTTGCCGCTGTCGGCAGTGGACCGTGGGCGAATCCCGATTTGTATGTCGGCGAGTGGTACGAGATCGCTCGTTTCGATCATCCGTTTCAGGAGGGGACGGTCGGATCCCGGGTGGTTTACCGATTATTGTCGGAAAGTAAAATGCGAATCGTCTATCGGGGCAAGGACGGCAGAACGGGCCGGGACCGGATTTCGAGTGCAAAAGGTCGGTTGTCTGCCGATTACGAATGCCTGCGGGTTTCGTCTTGTTGGTTTTTTTATAGCGACTATACGATGTCGGCATGCGATTCCGCTGCCGAGCGGCAGTGGGTCGTCGTAAGCGGCCGATCGGCCAAATATTTATGGATTCTCGCTCGCCGACCTCGATTATCTACGCAGGTGCTGGTCCGGATTCTGGACCAGGTCGAAAAACAGGGATTCGATACCGATAAGCTTCATTTCGTCGATCAGCGGTGAAATGTCGGCCCGGTGGAAAAATAACCGCGAATATTCGTTTCGGATATTCGCGGTTGCTTTGTATTTGGCGGAGGTTCGGATTTTCCGGGCGCGAGTTTCCTATTCGATTTCCCGCCGGTTCATCAGTGCGTGAGTAATCGTCAGTTCATCCACGTATTCCAGTTCGTCGCCGAAGCCGATCCCCCGGGCGATCGACGTGACTTTCACCTGCGGGTACTGGCGCAGCCGGTTGAGCAGATAGAACAGGGTTGTTTCGCCTTCGACCGAGGTCGAGATGGCGAGGATCACTTCCCGGATCGTTCCCTGGGCGATCCGCTCGATCAGCAGGTCGATCTTCAGGTCCGAAGGGGCGATGCCCTGCATCGGAGAGATTACACCGCCCAATACGTGATAGAGTCCACGGTACTGGCGGGTATTTTCGATCGAGAGTACGTCGGCGACCTGTTCTACGACACAGACGGTCGTATGGTCGCGCTCCCGGTCGGCGCAGATCGGACAGATTTCTTCATCCGAGAGGTTGTTGCACAATTTGCAGTATTTGATGTCGCGGCGGAATCGGTCGATGCTGCGTGTCATGTCGCTTACCGAATCGGGTTCCATGCGCAGCAGGTGGATCGCCAGGCGCAACGCCGTGCGGCGTCCGATGCCTGGGAGTTTCGACAGTTCTCCGGTCACGTCTTGAAGCAGTCTGGACACGTTCTTGGAAATTTTTGGATTCGCAGGGGCGGATCCGGTTTTAGATGGTTTCGAACGTCGAGCACTCCATCCAGCCCTTTTTGCCGTCGGCGATGGTGATTTCGCACCAGCCGTTCAGACGGTCCGAAATTTCTACTTTGGTGCCTTCGTGCAGAATGAAGAGATCGGTCGAGTTCTGATCGGGAGAGCTTTTGACGGCGACGGCATCCCGCAGTACGACGGCCGATGTGCGGTCGATCGCCTCCCGGCGGTCGATGGCTGCGAAGCAGAGGGTCAGTACCAGCAGCAGAAAGGCTGTCGCGGTGCCGTAGAATCCTATCTTGCGTCGTACCAGACGACGGGAGAGCAGGTAGAAAAGCGCCGAGCCGAGCATTGTCGCCAGGAAGACCAGCGAGAGGACGGCCCATGTCGTGCTGCTCAAAAGATTGCGCAGATTCGACAACCAGGTTTTGACGAAAAATTCGGGGACGGCGTCGATATGGTCTTTGGTCATTTTCTCGGCGACTTGCAGGTTGTAGCGTATGTCTTCGTTCCCGGGATTGAGCTTCAGCGCCCGGTTGTAGTTGAGGATCGCCCGACCGATCTTCCGCTCCTTGAAATAGGCGTTTGCCAGGTTATAGTAGAGTTTGCCCGATTGCCTGCCGCTCGACAGAATCGTTTCGTAAAGCGAAATTGCCGTAGGAAAGTCGTTGTTGATGTAAGCCGTGTTGGCCTGATCCCACAACTTGTCGGGATCGGATGCGTAAGCTGCCGAGGCGGTTTGCTCCGATTGCGGGTGTTGAGCCAGCGAATCGGTTCGGGCGGCAGTCTGCCCCGAAACTGCCGCGCTCAACAGTGTGGCAAGGAGAAAGAGAATATATCGTTTCATGGCTTTTAGCGTTTGATGATCGATTCGATGCGGGAAATCAGTTCGAGGCCGTCCCGATATACGTCGCTCATGCGGGCCGAAGCCACGGGCGAATATTGGGCTTCGTCGCAGCGGGTGATGAGTTCCGAGAAGAGCTGGGTGTCTTCCGGCGCAGCCCCGCGCTTGTGGAGCTCTTCGCGGACGTTTTCCTTGGTGAGATTGGCTACCGGGATATTGAATTTATCGCTCATATACCCCCATAAAGCCTTCAGCATCTCTTCGTAGAAGGCGTGCTGGTTGTGCTCTTCCATATAGTTCTTGGCTATTCTGAAACGCTGAATGGCCACTTTGTTGGCTCGCCGGCCCCGGATCAGAGCCGCATTCTGGCTGTCGCGGATCTGCTTGCGCAGCGCGATGTAAGTTCCGGCGAAAATGACGAGAATCGCAGCCAGCAGTCCGATATAGAGTCCGCTCAGGAAGAATGGCTCGCGCATCGGCTGGAGGCGTGCCTTGCCCAGGCGGATGAAACGGATGTCCTGTCCCAGCATCTGAACGTCCTCCTTGGAGAGTCCTTTGACCATGTAGCTCTCTCCGCCGTTGGCATCCGGTGTGATTTGCAGCGGGAAGCTTTGCGAGGAGAGGGTCACATATTCCCGGCGGTCGGGATTGAAGTAGGTGAAAAGAATCGAATCGATACGGTACGTCCCTTCGGCGCGCGCGATGAACGGATATTCGAATTGCCGGTAGCCGGAGGTTCCCGCAGTCGCCGTTTGGATGGATTCGGTGGTTTTGACGTTGTATTGCTCGAACGAGGCGGGCAGCGTCAGTTTCGGTGCTTGGATGAAAGGCAGGTTGCCCTGTCCCGTGATTTTCACCGTGAAGGTCCCGGCCGAGTTGGCCGCCAGTTGGTCTGCGGAGAGCGATGCCTCCATGGAGAATTTGCCGACGGCGCCCGTAAAGCTGGCCGGAGCGCCCGCAGGGAGCTCTTTGACCGTGATGTTCACGCGGGGCGTCTGCAATTTGCGCCGCAGGTTATAGACTTCGTGCCCGCCGCCGAAGAACGGATCGATGTTGCGGCGGCTCTGCACGATAACCTGTGCAATAGCGGTGATCGTTGCGGGTTCGATCACGAGCGTACCCGCCTGCTGCGGGTAGAGCAGACACTCTTTTACGACTGTCGATTCATAGACCTTGCCGTTCAGGGTTTCACGCTGCCACATGGCGTTCGAAACGTCGATGTCCTGCGTCCAGAAGCCGTTGAAGGAGGGGAATTTAATGTCTTCGTAGCCCACGATCGCCACCCGGCGGTAGAGCTTGAAGGTCGCCAGCAGGGGTTCGCCTTTGAAGACCGACTGTTTCGATATGTGGACGCGCAGCAACAGATCGTCTTTGGCAATCTGTCCCTGGGCTTCCTCCTCGATACTTTCATCCGAAGAGTCTGAATTTCCCTGCGGAGCCCGGGCGCTGCCTGCCGACGGTTTGTCGGAGATCTCGATCGGCAGAGGCTGGGTCTTGTATCTTTTTTTATCGACCTTGATCGAGGCTGGACCGATCGTGATGTTGCCCGCGTCCTGGGCCAGCAATACGTAGGTGATCGTATAATTGACGTTTTTGGTCATCGCGCCGTTGATGATCTGGATCGAGTGTCCCTGGGAGATCGCCGGGCCGGCCAGTACGTCGAACGCCCCGAAATCCGGCGCTTCGAACGAATCGTCGTCGGGCGTGGCGTTGAGCGAAAACTCCACCCGGAAACTTTCGCCTGCCGTGACGACCATCGGAGCGTTGGCGCTGAAAGTAACCTCGTCGGCTCTTGCTGCGGAGCCGACGAAGATTACGAAACATAATGCGAGGGTTATTTTACAGAAAAAACCTTTCATTGACTGTCTGTTTCCTTGGTTGCCCCTATAACGGCCGGGGCGGAGCGTTTAGTGTTTGAGCTGCGCGAAAAAATCGTTGCCTTTGTCGTCCACGAGGATGAAGGCCGGGAAGTTTTCGACATAGATCTTGCGGACGGCCTCCATGCCCAGTTCCGGGAAATCGACCACTTCGACCGATTTGATCGAATCTTTGGCCAGTACAGCCGCCGGACCGCCGATCGAACCGAGGTAGAATCCGCCGTGTTTTCGGCAAGCGTCCGTCACCTGTTGCGAGCGGTTGCCTTTGGCCAGCATGATCAGCGAGCCGCCGTGCTCCTGGAACAGATCCACGTAAGGATCCATACGGCCTGCCGTCGTGGGTCCGAAGCTGCCCGAAGGCATTCCTTTCGGCGTCTTGGCCGGACCGGCGTAGTAAACCGGATGCTT
>OHQH01000680.1_pt1 | contig 19260 bp, 8 predicted proteins | sample 1577891 | NCBI WGS metagenome assembly OHQH01 (sample SAMEA3879601, study PRJEB24766) | human gut metagenome | biome: human-associated habitat; feature: feces | place: USA | collected 1985/1987
GGAGCCGCACGTCGTACATTGATGCGCAGAACTATCCCTCGCCGGCGTTCGACGTGGCGAGCGTGGCCGCCAACATCGTCGATGCCAGCGCCGGACTGTCGGAATATGCCATCGAATCCTATTTCGCCCGTTTGAGCCTCGCCTACAAGGACCGTTACGTGGTCAATGCCACGATCCGTACCGACGGTTCGTCGCGCTTCGCCGCCAACGACCGCTGGGGCTTCTTCCCCTCGGCATCGGTCGGATGGCGCCTCTCCGAAGAGCCGTGGCTCAAACCGCACGTCGAAGGGTGGCTGGACAACTTCAAGGTTCGCGCCAGCATCGGTTCGCTCGGCAATGCCAACATCGACCCCTACCAGTACCTCGAGACCATGACCGCTTCGGGCAGCGCCTCGATCGCCAAGTCGTCGGTCATCATCAACGGCCAGAACGTACCTTACACGTCGGTGCCCAGCCTGATCCCCGACGACATCACCTGGGAAAAGGTCACCACCTACAACATCGGCCTCGACCTCGACCTGTTCCACAACCGGCTTTCGTTCACCGGCGACTACTACCGCCGCAATACGACCGACCTCTACACCGTCGGCCCGAACCTCCCGCAGGTACTCGGTAGCGCCGCGCCCTACGGCAACTACGCCAGCCTCAAGACCAAGGGATGGGAGCTGAGCCTTTCGTGGCGCGACTCGTTCAACCTGGGCGGCAAGCCGTTCAGTTACAGCATCAAGGGTATGCTGTGGGACAGCCGCAGCTGGATCACCGACTACTATAACGAAACGGGCGACCTGACGACCTACTACAAGGGCATGGAAATCGGCGAGATATGGGGTTTCCGCACAGCGGGCATCTACGCCAGCAACGCCGACGCCCTGAACGGCCCGGCCTACAACTTCTTCAAGAACGGCGAGATGTTCCGCGCCTATGCCGGCGACCTGCGCTTCGTCGACGTGGACGGCGACGGCATCATGACCAAGGGCAACCGCACGCTGTCCAACCACGGCGACCTGGAGATCATCGGCAACCAGTCGCCGCGCTACCAGTACAGCATCAACATGTCGCTGAACTGGAACGGCATCGGGCTTTCGATGCTGTGGCAGGGCGTGGGCAAGCGCGACTGGTACCCGTGGACGGAGTCCGGATTCTTCTGGGGCAAATGGAACCGCGCCTACAACTCGCTGATGAAGACACAGACGGGCGACAACGTGGTTCGGATCGACAAGAGCACCGACAACTGGCGCGTCACGAACATGGACAAGAACCCCTACTGGACACGCATGGTATCGCTCGCCGCCAACCGCAACGACGGCCCGCTGACGTGGGAGAACGACCACTACCTGCAGGACGCTTCGTACATCCGACTGAAGAACATCACCATCGACTACACCTTCCCCAAGCACATCTGCAAGAAGCTGCGCCTCGAGGGGCTGAAGGTCTACCTGTCGGGCGAGAACCTCTTCACCCACTCGCCGATGTTCAAGCACACGGACATGTTCGACCCCGAAGTCATCACCAGCGGCGACTCCGATTTCGCAGCCTCGACCACTTCGGGCCTGAACGGTACGGGTAACGGCTATTCCTACCCGATGCTCAAGACCGTGACCCTGGGTATAAACGTAACATTTTAACCGACAGCAACCATGAGAAAGATACTGCTATATACGCTGATGACCCTCGCTGCCGCGGGAATGGCCTCCTGCGAGGATTTCCTGACGCGCGACACCTACGACCAGATCGGCAGCGACGAGTTCTGGAAATCGGAAACCGACCTGGAACTCTATGCCAACGGTTTCATCCAGAAGATGATCCCCGGCGACGGAACCATCACGCGCGGCGACATCTATGCCGACTACTGCGCCGTGGACATCCCGACCGACCTGCTGCGCCCCGACGGCAACGTCTCGCCCGACAACCAGACCGGATGGGCCGAGAGCAACTGGACGAACCTTCGCCGCGTGAACTACATGCTCGACAATATGCACAAGTGCAAGGGGCGTGTGAGCGACGAGATCTACAACCACTACGAGGGCGTCGCCCGTTTCTGGCGCGCCTGGTTCTACTACGACAAGGTGCAGACCTTCGGCGCCGTGCCCTGGTACGACTTCACGATCGCGGCCAGCGACAAGGAAGCGATGATGAAACCCCGAGACAGCCGCGAGTACGTCATGGACAAAGTGCTGGAAGACCTCACCTTCGCAAGCACCTACTGCCTCTCCGACGCCAAATTCACGAAAGGCTCGGCGCTCATCAACAAGTGGGTGGCACTGGCCTTCAAGTCGCGCGTCTGCCTCTATGAAGGCACCTTCCGCAAGTACCACTCGCGCGAGCCGTCGTCCGACAAACCGTGGCAGGCCGAGTATAACGCCGACAACAAATTCCTGCGCGAGGCCGCTGCCGCCGCCAAGGAGATCATGGACAAGGGACCCTATTCGCTCGTCACGGGCGATGTGAAGACCGCCTACCGCTCGCTCTTCACCAGCGCCGGGCTGCTCACGCAGGAGGTGATCTTCGGCCGTGAGTACAGCAAGGAGCTCTCGGCGTTCCACGAGACCAGCTGGTACTACTATTCGCCGACCTACGGTGCCAAGATCGCCATGACCAAGAAGTTCATGAACACCTACCTCACGACCCGGGGCACGCCGTTCACCGACATCGACGGTTACCAGACCATCGACTTCATCCGCGAGTTCGACGGCCGTGACGCCCGCATGGCGCAGACGGTCATCAGCCCGACCTACAAGATGAAGATCAGCGGCCGCGAACGGCTCTATTCGCCCAACTGGAAAGTGACCCGTACGGGCTACCATCCGATCAAGTGGTCGATCGACGACGATGCCGACAACGTGCTGTCGAAGGCCGCGAGCTGGAATTCGCTGCCGATCCTCCGCTATGCCGAGGTGCTGCTGAACTACGCCGAGGCGAAGGCCGAGCTGGGCGAAATGGACGCCGCGGTATGGGATCAGACCATCGCGCTGCTGCGCAGCCGTGCCGGCGTGACCCCGGTCGTCCCGGACAAGGCCGACCCCTACATGGAGGCCTATTTCCTCAATACCGTGACCGACAAGTGGATCCTCGAAGTGCGCCGTGAGCGCGGCATCGAGCTCTGCCTCGAAATGGGGCTGCGCTGGGACGACGACATGCGCTGGCACATGGGCGACCTGCTCACGAGCGACAACAACCCCTGGACGGGCATCTGGATCGGCAACACGGGCTACACCTACGATTTCACGGGGCAGAGCACCGACGACAACGGCGATCCCGTGCCCGACTTCTACATCCGCCCGGGCGAGGATACCGAACATTCGATCGCCATTTCCAATACGGGGGCCAACCAGACCTTCTCGCTCAACGCCGCGGGGAATATCGTCTGGGAGTACAAGCGCACGTGGGGCGAAAAGAAATACCTGCGCCCGATCCCCCAGACGGCGATCACCCGCAACCCGAACCTCGAACAGAACGCGCTTTGGAAATAAGCAATAAAAAACTCAGGATATGAAAACGAAAATCATGTTATTATGCTGTATGGCGGCGACGCTGATGCTGGCATGCAGCAACGACAAGTCCGGCGGGCATGACGGCGGCGAGGGTGTCGAAACCGAAGTCAACGGCACGCAGCTCGACGGCAATACGACCCTCTACGGACTGGTGACCGACACGTCGGGGAACCCCGTCCCGGGCGTGGTCGTGTCGGACGGCTACGGCTGCGTGGAGACCGATGCCAACGGCGTCTACCAGATGGAGCGCTACAAGAAGGCGCGCTTCGTACATTACAGCACGCCGGCAGGGTATGCCGTCAACACGTCGGCGGACAACTACCCGCTCTTCTACGCCGAGATCGTCCATAAGAACATCGCCGACCGCCACGACTTCGTGCTGACGCCGCTGCCGGCCCCGGAAAGCGATTTCACGCTGGTCTGCATCGCCGACCCGCAGTGTTCGACCACGGCCGAGATCAGCCGCTACGTCAACGAGACGATCCCCGACATCGAGGCTACGGCCGACGCTTACAAGGCCAAGGGCACGCCGGTCTACGGCATCACGCTCGGCGACATCGTCTTCGACACGCCCGACCTGTGGAGCAACATGAAGGAGTCGATGGCCAACCGCAACCTGCCCGTCTTCCAGACCATCGGCAACCACGACCATTTGCAGACCGAGACCTCCGACGACAATGCCGCGGCCAATTTCGAAACGCAGTTCGGCCCGCGCAACTATTCGTTCAACCGCGGCGACGTGCACATCGTGTCGATGGACAACGTCCTCTACGAAGGTAAGAAGAAGTACAAGGGCGGCATCACCGACAAGCAGCTCGAGTGGCTGCGCCAGGACTTGTCGCACGTGGACAAGGACAAGCTCGTGATCTTCTGCGCGCACATCCCGTTCCGCGGGGGTACGAGCGTGACGGACGAGAGCCACGAGAACTACGACGGCGTGCTCGACCTGCTGTCCGGGTTCTCCGAGGCGCACATCATGATCGGCCATACGCATTACCACCAGAAATACATCCACAAGCGTAACGGGAAGACGATCCTCGAACATGTCCACGGCGCCGCCTGCGGTGCATGGTGGACGGCGAACATCTGCGCCGACGGCACGCCGAACGGGTACAGCGTCTACGAGATTTCGGGCAACACCATCGCCAACCAGTACTACAAGTCGACCAACAAGGAAGCCGGCTACCAGATCCGGGCCTATTCGGCCACGCAGGTGTTCGGCAAGTCGGGCAGCCTCACCTTCGGCTGGGCGGCCAACTCCCCGGCCATGAACGATGCGAAGTGCATCGTGGCCAACGTCTGGAACTCCGACGCCTCGGGCAACTGGAAAGTCTCGCTCTGGCAGAACGGCACGAAGGTCTGCGACATGACCCGCGTCAAGACCTACGACTACTGGGCCTATGCCTACCACGTGCTCTATTACAGCAAGAGCGTGGGCACGACCTGGGGCAAGAACCTCGACCATTACTATTACGGGAACCTGGCGTCGGGAACGCCCGAGACCGCCGATTTCGAAATCGTGGCGGAGGACGGCATGGGCAACACCTACCGCACCTCGAAGCTCCAGACCGACTTCACCGGCTTCTGATCCTCCCGCCGCGTAAAAGCGATGCCGCGCCCTTTTCGGGGCGCGGCATTTTTCTTGCCGGTTCACAGGCGCGGTTGCAGGCACGTCGCCTCCCGGGCGCAGGTTCCTCCTCCCGCCTTGCGGGAACCCCGTCGCCGCCCCTATACGGCGGCGTTCCGTCCCGGGCGGTCAATACCAGCCTTCGGTCTGCGTGAGGTTGTAATTTCGGCTCATGGCCGCCTGCGTGATGGGCCATAGCAGTATGTTGGGGTTCTTGTCGCGCTGCGCCGCGATGTCGGCGCTGTACTCCCATATCTTGTCCGTGCGCAGGAGCATCCACCAGGTGCGGCCTTCGCCGACCATCTCCCTGAGGTATTCGTCGACAATCGCCTGCAGGACGGCTTCGGGCGACGTGTCGGTGTAGTAATCCCTCCGCCCGTAGGCCCTTGCGGCCAGCGGTGCCAGGGCTTCGAGCGCACCCGCGTAGTCCTTCCCGTAATAGCGGGCTTCGGCCGCCATCAGGAAGGCTTCGCCGTAGCGGTAAAGGATGAAATCCGAGTCGAAAATGCGTGTGCCGTTGTCCACGCGCCCCATCAGTTTCTCCGTCCAGCCGATCCTGCGGCCGCCCGTGCCGTAATCGGCCGTGCGGCAGGTCAGCGCTGCACGCGTATCGGCGGGGTCGGCCTGCAGCAGGGCCCGGTAGGTGTCGGTATACCACCACCACTGGTTGCCCCCGGTGGTGGGGACGGGGTTATTGCGGTAGGCCGCTTCGACGTAACTCTCGTTCCAGCCGAGGTAGTAGGCCGGGCCGTTCAGGGCCTCCGACACATCCTGGTGCACGGCGAAAATGACCTCGCGGCCGCATTTGTTCGACGAACTGAAAATATCGGCATACGCGGGCTCGAGCAGGGCGTCCGACAGGCCGAGTTCCCCGAGCGCCTCTTGGGCCATCGCCAGGTAAGCCTCGCCCCCGGCCTGCATACGGTACATCCACAGAGCATAGTCGGCCTTCAGCATCGCCACGGCGGCCGGCGTGGCCACGGTCTTGTCCGACGTATCGGCGACGTACCTTTCCGCGTCGGCAATGTCGCGTTCCACGCGCATCAGCACTTCCGAGACGGGGGTGCGTCCGAGGAACAGCTCCGTGTCGGTCGATTCGTAGCCCCAGAGCGGCAGCGGGGCATCGCCCCAGATGCGTGCGATCTGGAAGAAGCAGTACGCGCGGATGAAGTGGGCGTTCCCCAGGCAGAAGGCCCGCGGTTTCTCCTTCAGCCCCATCGCCGGGACATGCCTGATGACCAGGTTTGCCTGGTTGACCGTCGTGTAGAGCGCCGTCCAGTCGGCATACTCGTTGACCGAGCTCATGGTGCTGGTGCGCACCTGAGACTGGTCGACGCCGTTGAGCGTGTTGTGCGTCCCCGGGCCCCACAGCCCGTTGCGCAGCTCGCCCCAGCAGAGGTAGACGTCGTTCATGCTCTTGAGCGCGCTGCGCAGGTAGACGTACAGCCCGTAGGTGGCCGACGTGGCGTCGCTCTCCTCTTTCCACATGTTGCTGGCCGAGAGCTTGTTGTCCTGCATGATGTCCAGGTCGCCGTGGCAGCCGCCCGCCCCGTATGCGCAGAACAGCAGCGCGACTCCGGCTATAGTCTTTCCGAATTTCGTTTTCATGGCAGTAGGGTGTCAGAACGTGAGTTTGGCCGTGAAGAGCACTTTGCGCGTCGGCGGGTAGGGACTGAACCCGGTGTCGTAGGTCGACGACGCGGTGTAGAGGCCGCCGGTGGTCGCGGCCTCGGGCGAGACCCCGTGCACGGCCGTCCAGTAGCAGAGCGTGTTGCCCGAGACGGTGAGCGTCACGTCGCTTATGTGCAGTTTGCGCAGCCACGCCTTCGGGAGCGACCACGAGAGCGAAACATCGCGCAGGCAGAGGTAGTCGGCCTTCTCGACGAATATGTCGGACGTGCGCCCGTAGTTGCGGTTGCCCCAGTCCGTATCGTTGGCCGTGAAACGGGCGTAGCGCGTGTCGTCGCCCGGCTGCGACCAGCATTTTTTCACCTCGTTCACCAGGTTGTAGTTGCAGTTGCCCATCGTCGACTGGAAATAGCGCATCTGCATGTCGTTGCGCACCGAATGTCCCAGGGCATAGTCCATGTAGACGTTCAGCGTCCAGTTCCGGTAGCGGAACGTATTGCCGATGCCGCCTGTCGAGTGGGGCAGGGCATACCCCAGCAGGAACTGGTCTTCGGCGTTGATGATCTGCCGGCCGTCCATGCGCGTCGATCCCGGACGGTCTTTCCACTCGTAGTCGCCGATGTCCTTGCGCCCGGCTATCTGCCGCCGGTCGCTGCGCCGGTAGCCGCGCGACTGCGTGTCGTACCGGGCCGCGTCGGCCTCCTCCTGCGTCTCGATGATGCGCTCTGCGACATAGCCGAAGATACGCCCCATGCGCTCGCCCTCGGCGATGCCCCCGAACTGGCTCCCATCACCGACCGAGATGCCGTTGATGCGGTTGCGGGGATTGCCGTTGTCGGGCAGTTCGAGCACGCGGTTCATGTTGTAGCTGTACGTAAAATCCGTCCTCCACGAAAAACCCTTGCGGTCGATGTTGACCGACGACAGAGACAGCTCCGTGCCGTAGAACCTGACGCGCCCCAGGTTGGTCGAAACCGAGTTGTAGCCCGTCGTATTGGGGAGGCTGACGTCGAACAGCAGGTCGCGCGTCTCCTTGTTGTAATAGTCGAGCGCCAGCGTGATGCGGTTGTCCAGCAGCCCGAGGTCGATGCCGGCGTTGAACTGGAGGGTCTTCTCCCAGATCAGGCCGTTGTTGGGCATCGTATTGGTCGTGGTGGTCGCGTTGCCGTTGTAGGTGTAGAGCGAATTGTAGCTGCCGTAGGTGTCGTACAGCCCGATCCCGTTGTTGCCCGTCAGCCCGTAGCTCACGCGCGCCTTGAGCATGCTGACCGCACTGTTTTGGGGCCAGAATCCCTCCTTGCTGACCACCCATCCGGCCGATGCCGCCGGGAAATAGCCCCAGCGGTGGCCTGCGGCGAATTTCGACGAACCGTCGATGCGCATCGTCGCGGCGAGGAGGTAACGCCCGCCGTAGTCGTAGTTCACACGCCCGAAATAAGAGATCAGGCACTCCCGCGTGCGGGTACTCTTCGGATAGTTGGCGATGTTCGAAGTCCCGGCGTCGAGCACGGGCAGCTTGTCCGACACGGCGCCCTGCACCCGCACGTCGAAGCTGTTGAGTTTGTCGAGCATGTATTCGTAGCCCGCCACGGCACCCAGGCGGTGCCCGTTGCCGAACGTACCCTTGTAGTCGGCATAGGCCTGGAAATCCATGCGGTTGGTCTCCGAAAAGCCCTCCTTCATGGGCCGTATGTTCGAGCCCGTCGTGGGGTTGTCCTCGACATAGAAATAGCTGCGCGTATGGCGGTTGTAGTTGGTGAACTGCCCGACCAGGCGCAGCCCGTCGAACACCTCCCAGTCGAGGTTGATCGTGGCCGTCGAACGCTTGATCGTCGACCCGGCATTGTGGTAGTAATAGGCGTAGTAGGCGGCCGGTATCGTCGTGTTGTTGGTGCCCAGCGCAGGCGTGCCCGCCAGCTCCTCGCCCGCCTCCTCGCCGTACCAGTCGCGGTGGGTGTTAGGGACGGAGAGCCCGCGTATGACCGAGTTGCGCAGGCTGAGCGGCGCGCTCTCGAAGGTCTGCTGCTCGATCTGCGAATAGTCGAATGTCGTCGAGGCCCTGAGCCGCCGCGTCACCTGGAAAGTCGTGTTGCCGTGGAACGTGAAGCGCGAATAGCCCGTCGTGATCCCGATCCCGCTGTCGTCCGTATAACCCGCCGAGGCGGCGTATTGGATGTTGTCGCCGCCCCCGTCGATGCCGACGTAGTAATTCTGCCAACATGCGTCGCCGAACCATTGGCTCTGCTGGTCGTTGTCCTCGAAGACGATGATGCGCCCGGGGTTCACCGGGTCTTCGACCCATTGGTAGCCGGCGGGAACCGGTTCGTCCGGCCGGAGGTAACGGGTCGTCCAGAGCGATTTGGCCGTATTGCCCGTGCCTGCCGACTGTTCGCCGCCCAGCACCGATGCCGGATCCATGCCGCCGCAATACCCCTCCATGAGCGCCGGACGCACCGTGAGGATGTAATCGCGGGCGTTCATCAGGTCGAACTTCGTGGCGGGCGACGCCCAGGCCCACTGCCCCTCGAATACGATCCGGGGGCCGAGGTGTTTCGAACCTTTCTTCGTGGTGATGAGGATCACGCCGTTCGACGCGCGGGAACCGTAGATGCCCGCCGCCGCGGCGTCCTTGAGGAACGAAACGGATTCGATGTCGTTGGGATTCAGCCCGGCCATTTCGCGGACTACGCCGTCGACCAGCACGATCGGGTCGTTCGACTGGTTGATCGACGATCCGCCGCGGATCAGGAATTTGGGGTCTGCGCCCGGTGTCGCATCGGTCGTAGCGACCCTCACGCCGGGGACGCGTCCCTTCAGGGCGTCGCCGACCGAATTGACGGGGATACCCTCCAGGAGATGCCCGTCGAATTTGCTGATGGCCGCAGTCACCGTCCTGCGCGACTGCGTGCCGTATCCGACCACCACTACGTCCTCGAGCACGGCTTCGTATTCCTCCAGTACGACGTCGATGGCCGACCTCGTCCCGATGCGTTCCTCCCGGTCGGCATAGCCTATGTATGAGAAAACGAGGGTGGCGTCCGGATCGGCGAAGATCCGGTAATTGCCCTCCGCCCCGGCCGAAACGCCCCGCATCGTATCCTTCACGACGACCGAGGCGCCGACCAGCGGCATCCCCGAGCCGTCCTTGACGCGCCCCGTCACGAGTACCAGCTGCGAACGCGCGGAATCCGTGTCGTAGGTCAGCACCACGATGCGGTCGACGACCTTGTAACGGAATCCCCGTCCCTTGAATACCTTTTCCAGGATATGTTCCAGCGGAGCCGCGGTTTCATGCACCGACACGTCGCCGAGCGGCATCTGCGACAGTGCCGATTCGTAGGAGAACAGTACGCCCGTCTGTGAGGTGACGGCCTCCGTGAAGGTCAGCACCGTTGCGGATCCGAGCGTGAGATCCACAGCGTAGGTCTTTTGTGGCGAGGCATTTCTGCCGTCATCCGTAGCATGGGCCTGCGGACACATGCCGGTCAACAGGAGAAGAAATACCAATTCCAGCTTGGGGATGGAATTTTTCTTCATATTTTAAGGTTCGTGAAGCGTGTTCCGGGTTGTGCGGTGCAAAAGGCCTGCGGTGGTCGGCCGCAGGCCCCGTATCATTCGTTGCGGATCACCTCGCAATGCGTTCCGGTCATGAACTCGACGATGTCGACGACCTCCTCGAGCGAATTGCTCCGCAGGTAGTTGATGTCGTAGCGTTTGCCGTCGTCGGGCGACATGATGCGTATGCGTACGCCGTAGCTCTTTTCGATGCCGGCGATGATCTCCGTGATCGTGGCGCCCTTCATCGTGACCAGGTTGTAACGCCTGGTCACATAGAGAGGCGCGTTGATTTCGGCCACCTCCATGTCGCCCATCCGGGCGTCGTACACGGCGCGCTGGTTGGGATGCAGCCGCACGAGGTTGTCGCCGCCGGGGGTTTCGAGGCGTACGGCGCCGCGTTCGAGCACCACCTCCGTGAACGGGTTGCCGGCGAGCGCCCGGACATTGAAGGCCGTGCCCAGCACCCGGATCGCCAGCTCGCGGGTCTCCACGACGAAGGGATGCCGCGCATCGTGCGACACGTCGAAATAGGCCTCGCCGTCGAGCCGCACGATCCGCTCCCCGTCCCCCTTGCCTACGGCATAGCGCAACTCGGTGCCGTCTTGCAGCCACACCTGCGTCCCGTCCTCCAGATGCAGGACGGCCACGTCGCCGGTATGGTTGGCATAGGACTGGAACCGCCCGGCTTCCGGCAAGCGCAGCCCTGCCAGCCAGGCTGCCGCGCGGGGCGCTGCATGGCGTCGTCGGCGTCGATACGCGCGTTGAGCCGCCGTAGCATGGCATCGCAGCGCTCGCCGGTGGCGGGGGAGATGAGCGTCCTGTGTGCGCTCCATACGGCCGCGACTTCGAAAAACAGGCTGCGGTTCTTCTCCGAGGCTTCGAGCCAGGCATATACCTCCCGGTCTTCGGCCCCGCTCGTCCGGCGGACGAGGTATCTGTATAGCAGTCCCTCCATGTCGGTTATGGTAGGGGTATCTGTATGGCGTTCCAATATGTATACTTTTAGGGTGTTACCTATACTATACAGCCATAGGCACAAAAATACCTAGTCTGTTTTCACTTTTTTTTTCGAAAAAGTGCATTTTTTCTGGAATCCCGGGAAATACGGGTCGAGGACGAAGCTGCGCAGGGCTAAAGGTAATAAAAATATCCGGGCTTCAAAGCCCGGATATCATCCCGGCCGTATCTCCGGCACAGGTGCCGGGCAGGATACGGAACGGTTCGGTCAGTTCCATTTGCCCAGCAGCTTGCGGGGGTAGTTCGTGCAGATGGCGTAGAGCTTGTCCTTGTAGGTCAGGTAGTAATCCATGTCGACATCCAGGTCGGCATTGTATACGCTGAGCTTCAGCCCCGCATCGAGGAATTTCTGCACCGAATAACCGTTCTTGTTCACGGTCTTGCCCTCGAAATAGAGGTTTTCGGTCGAGAGGTTCGCCCACGGATAGCCGTAGGAGATGTAATCGGCCGGGTTGCGGAAGCTCATCCACCCGGCATTGCTGCCCACGGCGCCCGCCGCGGCGAGCGAACGCTGCCAGATGGTGACGGGGCTGCTCGAACTGATTTTCGTCGCATTGCCCGTGACGATGAACTCGCAGAAATTCTGCGCGCCCATCTCTTCGATGATCTCGCACGCCCTCTCACACGCCCTGGCCGAAGCCTCGCGCCCCTCTTCGGTCGATTTGCCGTCGATGGTAATGTTCTTCACGTCGAGCCACAGGCGCGTGGTTCCCGCCTCGAGCACCACGTCGATGAAGTCGGCCAGCGAGGGCAGCTGTTCCCCGTTGGCCAGCGTCCCGGCGGCACGCAGTTCGGCGAGCGTATGCTCCCACGGCTTGAGGTTGTTGATGTAACACCCCGCCGATGCGTGCGCCACCACGACATCGTCGTCCTTCGTAAGGTAGATGTCGCACTCCGACGCGTAGCAGCCCAGCCCGATGGCATAGTTGAGCGCCGCCACCGAATTGTCGGGGAACTGCCGTGTCCCGGCCTCCGTCGAACCGCCGCGGTGCGCGACGACACGGTTGCCGACCTCGGCCGGGGTTTTGATCTCGGTGCCGGGCTTCGACGGCCCCGTCCAGTCCTTCAGCGGATCTTCGTCGTCGCTGCATCCTGCCGCCAGGCCGGCTGCGACAAGGGTGAGGAGCATAAGCATTTTATCGTATTTCATAGGTTTTTCTTTTTTTATTCGTTGTCGTTCCATGGCCGGAGCCCGGGCCGGACTGGGGCGTTCTCCCGTCCGGCCCGCTCCGGATTCAGAAATTCTCGTAATTTTTCACACAGCGCACCGCGGCTCCCGAACCGTTGCCCACGTCGAACCCGTCGTCGAATACCATATCGGCCGAGGTCGTACAGTAGGCGCGCCACAGGGCCATCTTCGAGGCCGTCGTCTGTCCCATCATCGGAATCAGGCAGTAGAAGCGCACGTTGCCCGAGTTGAGGCGCCACCCCTGCGGGTAGAGGTTGAAAGCGAAGGCCTCGGCACCGTTCGAAATGGCGGTCGCGGGGTTGAACTCGGCGTCCTGCCACTCCTTGCAGCGCAGGTGCGCCGCCACATTGGCCGCATTGCCCGAGGTCATAGCGCCGTACGATGCCGTCGCAGCCGCCACGGGGTAGTCCGAATAGCTCTTCGACGACTCCGCCACCGCGTAGATCAGGTCTTTCCAGTCGGACATGTTGGCGATATGCCAGCCATAGGGACAGATGCCCTGCACCTGCATCGAGAGCGACGGGTGGTCGGCCTCGGCCTGCGTATTGCCGCCGTCGGAGGCCGCGTAGTCTTTCAGGTCGGCCTTGAGGATCGGTTCCAGCGTGATGCTGTTGCCCACGGCATCCACGACCACCGTCCCGGCGCCTCCCAGCGGGAAAGGCATCAGCAGGGCCGCGCTCAGCGCGCCGGCCGGGTCGCCCGTCAGCGTTTCGTACGAACTGTAAAGGCGTCCGTAGACCGAAGCGCGCGTCGTCACGCCGTCGGGCATCATCAGCTCCTTGAGCGTTCCGCCGTTCTCCTCGGTGTCATAGGCCGGGTTGCGCATCGAATACTCCGCTTCGTCGTAACCGCCCGTCTTCGAGCCCCCGACCAGACCGCTGCCCAGCTTGTAGGTGCCCATCGCCGCGCCGCCGTTCCAGTGCAGGCCGGTCGTCATCCACGTCTTGGTCTTTCCGTCACGCGTGACGTATTCCTTGGTGGGGTAGCCGGCCAGTTCCGATTCGGGCATGCTGTTCACGGTCGAGATGCGCGTGAACTCGGCCTTCGAGTCGGCTGCCACCACGTTGTTGTCGTTGTCGAGCGCGATCGTCACGCGCAGGGCGTTCATCCCCGCAATGCCGAACGTGAGCTCGGGCGCCGCGGCCTCGGCAGCCGCGTCGGCCAGTACGGCGAGTTTGCCGTCGGCCGTCAGCGCATAGCGCGGATAGGCGTCCGGCGTACGCGAAGTCGAGAGGATCACCTTGCCGCTGCGGAAATAGTGGTCGAGGCCGAACACCAGGTCGTTCTTGTTCATCTGTGCGGCATCGCCGAAGGCCGCAAAGTGGGGTACGCCCGACCCGTAAATAAACAGGTAGGTTTCGTTGGCCAGCTGCCGCACCTTGATCTGCCTTGTGGCGAGGCTCGTATCCTCCGTCCCGGCGCTCACGGTCACCGTCGCCTCCCGCATGTCGGTGGGTGAGGTGTTGTCCGAAGCCGCGAGGACGATCGTCCCGGCCTCCCTGTCGAGCGTGCAAGTGAGCCACTCCACGCCCTCTTCCAGCTTGGCCGTGACGGTCGAGGCGGGCATGTTGGTCTCGAAGGTCACAGTCACCTCGGCAGGCTCCATGGCCATCATTTCGATGTCCGATTCCGTCGAGAGGGTGAGCGTGGCATCGGGTTTGAGCCCGACCTGCATGATCGAAAAATCGACGCTTTCGCCCGTCTTGGAGAGCGTTACGCGCAGCGTTCCCGTGCGCTTGTAGTCCGTGTTCGCGGAGCAGGTGATCCGCAGCGCCTTTTCGACCGCGCCGTCGGGCGAGGCCGTATGGTAGTCGAGCGTGGCCCAGTCGGTGCCGACCAGTTCGGCATGCCAGTCGCTATACATTTTACCGTAGGGGTTCACCGTCACGATGTAGGTGCCGAACGCCAGTCCGTCCGTCGTCCGCCCGTCGGCATCGAACCCGATCGCGGCGGGCGAAATCGAGATGCGCGCCTCCCGGCTCGTGTTGTCCGCATCGGTGCCCGACTCGTAACAGCCTGTGAATGCCGCGGCGGCGATGGCGAGCAGGCCGGATATGAATTTTCTCATAGCTGAATAGTTTTCTGTTGGGTAAATGGATTAAGACCAGCCTTCGGTCTGCCTGAGGTTGCTGTTCTTGTTGATCGCCGAGGTCGAGATCGGGAAGAGGTAGATGTTGGGGTTCGTCGAACCGCCCACGCCGCCCTCGACACCCGTATTGGGCCAGTATTTGAGCGGGCAGTAGGTGTCGATGTAACCCAGGCGGATGTAGGTGAACCACAGGTTGCCCTCCTCGGCGAATTCCCAGCGGTTCTCCGCAGCCAGCGCTTCGAGCACGTCCTGCTGCGTGGCCGAGGTGTAGAAGTCGGCCTTCCCGTAGGCGCGCTGGGCGACCACGTTCAGCTCCCCGAGCGCCTCCTTGTACTGTTTCCTGTAATAGTACAGCTCGGCACGGAACATATAGTACTGCGCATACCGGTAGAGGATCAGGTCGTCGTCGTAGAGCAGCGTTCCCGAAGACCAGTCGCCCGTGAACTTGTTGGGCCATCCGACCTTTTCGTACATGTCGCTCACGCCCGTGCGCTCCATATAGGTCACGTCGCTGCGCTGGTCGTTGTTCTGCTCCTTGTTCCGCTTCAGCTCGCCGATGAATTCGTCCGCATAACAGAACCACTGGTTGCTCGATACCGGCACGCCGCCCTCGACGTTGCGGTACGAGGCCTTGACCTGCGTCGAGCCCCAGATGAAGCGCTGGATGTAGCTGGCCGAATGCACCTCGTTCGTCGCATCGACATGCAGCGCGAAGGCGATCTCCTTGTTGGCTTTGTTCTTCACGTCGAACACGTCGGCGAACTTGCCGAGCAGCGGCGTGCGCGTAACGGCGTCGAGCGCCTCCCCGGCCATCGTCAGGTAGGAATCGCCGCCTTTCTGTGCGGCGTACATCCACAGCGCGAAGTCGGCCTTCAGCATGTTGATGTTGTCCACCGTGGCGTAATAGCAGCCCTTGGCGTTGGAAGTGATGTGCGTGAGCGCGCTTTCGATGTCCTGCGCCACCTGGGCGTATACCTCGGCCCGGGGCGAACGCGAAGGGTAAATCTCCCGCCCGGTGCTCTCGGTGGGCGTCAGGATGACGGGCGCGTCGCCCCATACGCGGGCGATCCAGTAGTAGACGTATGCCCGGACGAAATAGGCGTTCCCGAGGCAGTAGCTGCGCGTCTCGTCAGACATTTCGACCGACGGCGCGTACTTTATCACCGAGTTGCACTGGTTGATACAGGTGTAGAGGTTCGTCCAGCTTACCGACGACGTGCCCCCGTTGAGCAGGCTGTGCAATACCTCCAGCATGTCCGAGTCCATCAGCGAACGGTTCGTACCGCGGTCCCACATGGCGGGCCCGACGCGCAGTTCGCCCCAGAAGAACTGGTTCGTGTAATTCTGCCGGAAGGCGTTGCGCAATTCGAAATAGATACCCGTCGTCGCGCCCGTGACATCGCTTTCGTCCACCCACATGTTCGTCGTGTTGAGCTGGTCAGAGTTGACGATATCGAGCTCGCACCCCGCCATCGCCATCGAGGCGGCGCCTATCGCTGCAATATATAGCTTATGGAATTTCATATTCGTATATTCGATTTAGTTGTTGAGAATCATCCCGTTCAGAACGTGGCCTTCAGGCTGAACATCACCTTGCGCGTGGGCGGGTATATGTTATAATCGGCCGAACTGGTGTTCACCACGCTGTACATGCCCGTGCTCGATCCCGAGGAGGCCACCGCCGACTCGGGCGACACGCCCTTGACCTTCGTCCAGTATACCAGCGTGTTGCCCGATACCGAGACCGTCAGGTTGCCCAGCCCGAGCTTGCCGATCCACCGCTTGGGAAAGCTGTACGACAGCGTCACGTCGCGCAGGCAGAGGTAATCGCCCTTCTGCACGTTGATGTCCGAGATGCGCGAATAGTTCTTGTTGCCGCCGTCGGCGTCGTTGGCCGACAGGCGCGCCAGCTTGGTGTTGTCGCCCGGCTTCTGCCAGCAGTCGTTCGCATCGTAGATGAGGTTCCAGTTGCAGTTGCCCATCGAGGTTTGCAGGCCGCGCGTATACATGTAGTTGTAGACCGAGTGCCCCAGCGCATAGTCGACGTAGACCGACAGCGAGAGGTTCCTGTACTTGAAGGTATTGTTCATACCGCCGGTGGAGTGGGGCGTCACGTACCCCAGCAGGAACATGTCCTCGTCGTTGATCTGCTCGCTGCCGTCCGCCGTACGCGCCGACCCGGCGCGGTTGAGCCATTCGTAGTCGCCGATGTCCTTGCGGCCGGCGATCGAACGGCCGTCCGAACGGCGGATGCCGTGCGAATTGACGTCGTACAGCGCCGCGTCGGCCTGCGCCTCGGTTTCGATGATGTAGGCGGTCTTGTAGCCGTAGATGCGCCCCATGCGTTCGCCGACGGCCGTGCCGCCGAAACGGAATCCCGTCTCCGACATCGTGTACCCGCCGATACGCCATGCATCCTTGCCGTCGACGTCCTTGTACCTGTACTCGTCGGGGAGCGACAACACCTTGTTCATGTTGAACGAGTAGGTGAAGTCGGTCGTCCAGGTGAAGTTCTTGCTCTGGATGTTCACCGTCGAGAGTTCCACCTCGGCGCCGTAGAAGCGTACCGAACCGACGTTCTGCCGGGCCGAGCCGTAACCCGACGTATCGGGCAGCGTGACGCTGAAGAGCAGGTCGGTGGTCTTCTTGTTGTAATAGTCGGCCATCAGGCGGATGCGGTCGTTGAAGAATCCCATGTCGACGCCGATGTCCAGCTGGTGGGTGGTCTCCCATTTGAGCCTCATGTTGGGCAGCGCCGTGGGCAGGATGGCGCTCGCGCCGTTGTAGATCGACGTTGCGCCGAACCCTCCGTAGGCATCGTAAAGGCCGATGTAGTTGTTACCAGTCAGGCCGTACGAGGCGCGTATCTTGAAGCTGTTGAAATTGCGCACGTTCCAGAATTTCTCCTCCGAGACCACCCAACCGGCCGACGCCGCAGGGAAATATCCCCAGCGGTTTCCCTCGGCGAATTTCGACGAGCCGTCGGCGCGGAACGTGAACATGAAGAGGTACTTCTTCTTGTAGTCATAGTTCAGACGCCCGAAATAGGAGGAGAGCGCCTCGTTGGTGTTGGTGTCCGCCCAGCCCGTGGCGTCCGTCCCTGCGGCCAGCGTCGGCACCTTGTCCGAATCGGCGCCCGTGACCGTCAGCGAAAGGCCGTTGACCGTGTTTTTCATGTAGTCGAACCCGACCGTGCCCTCGATCGTATGATCCTGCGCGAAGGTCTTGCGGTAGTTCAGGTAGCCCTGCGTGCTGAAGCGGTTGGTTTGCCCCCACTTCTCGTAGGTGCGGCGCTGGTTGGAGATTGCGTTGCCCGCCAGGCGCTGGTTGTCGATCCTGTAATAGTTGTGATTGGCAACCTGCATCACGGCGCGCAGCCCGTCGACGATTTCCCATTCGAGGTTGAAATTGGCCGTCATGCGGCGTGCCGTGTAGTTGCTCGTATAGTAACGGTCGAACCATGCGGCCGAGATGGTCGTGTTGTTGGTTCCCTGGGCGGGCGTGCCGTCGTCCAGGTAGTCGCGGTGCGTGGCGGGCATGAACATGCCGCGGCCCACGGTCGTCCAGTAGGTGGCGATACCCGACGAGGGGAGCGTGTTGCCCTTCGTTTCCGAGTAGTCGAACACGGTCGTCGCCTTCAGGTTCCTGAGTATCTTGAACGAGGTGTTGCCGTGGAAGGTGAAACGCGAGAAATCGGTGTTGATGCCGATGCCGCCGTCCTTCGTGTAGCCGGCCGACGCGGCATACTGCACCTTGTCGTTGCCGCCGTTCACGCCGACGTAGTAGTTCATCCAGTACGAGTCGTCGAACCATTGCTTCTGCTGGTCGTTGTCCTGGTAGGCGATCAGTTTCGAGTGGTCGATGGGGTCGACCATCACCTTCCAGCCTGCGGGGACATCGGCCGGCGTATCCACGAATTTGGGCGTCCACACCGAATTGTCGCCGTTGCCGATACCGGCGGAGTTGGCGCCCGTCAGGATGCCCGAGCCGTAGGCGTAGGTCGAAGGGTATTCGTTCAGCATCGTGCGCATCGTGCGCAGGTAGTCGCCGCCGTCCATCAGGTCGAACCTCACGGCGGGCGAAGTCCATGCGGCCTGCGCCTCGAATGTCACCTGCGGGCCCCGTGCCATGCTGCCCTTCTTGGTCGTGATGAGGATTACGCCGTTCGAGGCGCGGGCGCCGTAGATACCCGCCGAAGCGGCGTCCTTCAGCACCTCGATCGACTCGATGTCCGTGAGGTTGAGCGTCGCCAGCGAACTCATGTTCTCGCCGAACGAATAGAGCGACGCCGAGTTGTTCGACAGCGGAATGCCGTCGATCACGTAAAGCGGCTCGTTGCTGGCGCTGAGCGACGACGAACCGCGGATGCTCATCTTCTCGGCCGAGCCGAGGTTACCCGAACTGGTCGAGATCGACACGCCGGCGATGCGGCCCTGAAGGAGTTCCGAGGGCGACATCACGCTGCGCATGTTCTCCTCGGTGGGCTTGAACTGGCTGATGGCGTTGGTCACCAGGCTGCGGCGCTGCGTGCCGTAACCGACCACGACCACCTCGTCGAGGGCCATGTTGTCGTTTTCGAGCCGGACCTCATAGAACCGTGCCGGATCGTCCACCGCAACCTCCCTGGTCTTCAGGCCGAGGTAGGAGACGATCAGGCGGA
>OHQH01000724.1_pt1 | contig 18161 bp, 16 predicted proteins | sample 1577891 | NCBI WGS metagenome assembly OHQH01 (sample SAMEA3879601, study PRJEB24766) | human gut metagenome | biome: human-associated habitat; feature: feces | place: USA | collected 1985/1987
TGCCTGTATCCTCTCATAAAGCTCGTTTGCAGCAGCGTTGGTGAAAGTTATAAGCACTATCTTTTCAACAGATATACCTGCGCCTATCTGACCTATAACACGCTGTATTATAAGCCTTGTCTTGCCTGCACCTGCGCCTGCTTCAACAAGGATATTCTTATCATAACTGTCTTTGTCTATTATATAGCTTCTTATCTGTTCTTCACTCATTCTGTTGCACCCCCTGAACAAACTTCTTCATAAGCAGGACAAAACGTGCATGGAGTAATTTTATCATTCTTATTCACAATACACTTTTTAAAGCCCTCTTCTACTATTTTCTTAAATGTTATTGTTATCATGTTTTCAATTCCAGAATTATTCTTATTGTTAACTACATGGCAATTCCCTTTTTCAAGAATGAAAACATAATCTGCGGAAACGATATCACTTTCGCTCACTTCTCCCACAGGCGTAAGACCTTTTTCAAGCGCAAGGGCATAAATATGATCCTGTGGGTCTTCTGGAAGCTTCTCCCTGAATTTTTTGATATCCTCCGTCTTGTAGTCAACTATCTGGTATGACACCTTTGTGCCGTCTATTATCCTGTCAAGGCGGTCTATCCTGCCCCTTATGGTGACTGTATATTTGCCTATCTCCACATCACCGTTGAACGGATACTCGACCTCAACGACCTCACGTTTGCCTGAGTGTATATCGCCGTGCAGTTCGTCAAGATAAGCTTTGACACAGTTGTAATATTCCTCTCTCTCACTCTGCGCAACAGTCATATCCACAGGGGGATAGTTACGGAGATAGTTTTTAGAAACGCTCTCGAATATCTCATCAAGTATCGCCTTGTCAACAGTTTCAGACACCTCATTCGCACCTTTGCCTTTAAGCACAGTCTTGGCATAATTCTCCATTATCTCATGTATATACATTCCCTTGACATTGCCTTTGAGCCATGCACTGCGGTCTATATCCACCTCCTGCGGCTTTTCAACATGGGCAATACGCTCATAGAAAAACCTCAGCGGACACTGAAGCATAGTCGAAAGGCTTGTGGCAGAAATGATAAAATGTTCATTTTCGCACATTTCACGCAATATATCTATACGGCTTTCTCTTTGCTTATCAAGATACTCCGTAAGGCTTTCGCTTTGCTTTGCACCGTCATCATGAAGCCCGATTTTTTCTGCCTTGTTAAGAAAAGCACTGTTTAATGATATCTCAGAACGCACGCTCACCTTGCGTCTGTCGGAAAGATAATCATACACTTCTATTTTGTTTACATCAATGCCCTTTTCAGCCGCAATAACAGTATACACTGCCGACGGGCTTTGCGCTCTTATTTCTACGGTATCATAAACACTACAGCTTACAACAAGGTTTGCTCTCTCAGCCATGAGAACAGTTCTCACAAGGTCAGTGAGCTTTCTGCGCTCGATAGAGTCAGAACAATGGTCACGGTTGCCGAAAAGCTGTTCTCTCTCCTTATCGTTCAGAACAGGCGACTCGTCCTGCATGACAGGAAATCTTCCTGTTGTCAGACCAAGAGCATATATGTTTTTCATGAAAAGCGCAGAATACCACCCCATAAGACAGCAGGTAACAGCGCCTTTTGATGCAGGCAAAGAATACCTTGCGTTCTCTGCAATGTCGGTGATCTCAGTCATTGTTTCCTGCAAGCTAAGACTCTTGTCATAGTCTGCATAAAATCTATATCTGCCTATCAAAGCTTCCTTAACGCTTGATATGGAACTTCTCTGCTCAGCGTTTGTACCTCTCACATACTCATTCACCAATTTCAGCACGCCACCGTAAAACTCTTTTGCGCTGACATTTTCTTTTTTAAAGAACTTATAAAAGTCCTTGAACACCTGACTATTCCTTGTGCTATACCATTCAATGCCCCAGCCGTTTCCAGAGTTCTGTGCTTCAAGGAATATCCTGCCCTTGCTTTTGGTCTTGCCGTCCTCTACTTTCTCCTCATATTTGAAAACAGGCGAAAGCATCACATCTCTGAATAGGTCAAATCTATAGTCATTTTTGCACCATTTGAGCATTGCCCTGAAAAATGCAACAACGTCACTGTGTCTGCATGAAATGCCCTCAGGAAATTCCACAGGGACTTTGTATTGATCGCACATATTCACAAGCAAGTCCATATACTCGTCATCGGGGCACAGCACAGCGGTATCGCAAAGCTCGTAACCACTGTTCACGATATGTAGAACAGTTCTCTCCACCTCGTTTGTTACGCCATAATTTCTCCAAAGCTCCGCCTTTTGTGCTAATTTTCTCAGACCATTCTGATACTGCTCATCGCTCATATCAGCCATGTTATCTATAACCGCAGGATCAGGCAAAAGCCCTATATACTCCGCTGTCAGCTTGTCAGCTTCTATTTCTTTGTCACATGCAAAATGAACGCTGTTCACGTCTGCCTTACCAGCCTTTATAAGACCGCTGGCAATGCTTATGAGCTTTGCACTGTCATATAGTTTGCTGTCTGAAAGCTTATTTTCATACGCTTGAAAGATCGCACTCAGCGTGTTGATACGTCTGCTGTCCAAGGACAATGAATCAGGACCTATACAGTTCATTCTAAGCTCTGATATTGTCTTGAATATCTCCATGCAGGCATTATGGTCGTCGCTTTTGAAATAGCTTATACCGCTTTCATCAATAATACGTCTTACTATCTCACAGCCCTCAGCGTTTGACAGCGTTATTATCCTGCTGTCCATATACTCGGCACTGGTTTCGATAATATGCTTTGCATGATCTGCGACTGTGTATCTTTCAAGCCTTATAACAATATTTTCACCGCTTGCGTTCTCCAACATTCTCTCGGCGTTGATATAATCATTACATATGTAAACCTTTTTAGTCAAAGGGTCTGCTTCATTACAGTCTTTGAGCCACTCTATAAAAGTCATTACGCTTTCTCCCCTAACATAAATTATCATAATAACATTTTACCATAGCAGAAAAATCTTGTCAATCTACAATCAGCGTGTTTGTATACTTTTTTGAAACATAATATTAAAGAAAATTCATTGACAAAATCATACCGCTATGTTAAAATATACTTTGTAAAACTTGCGTGGATTTTTCCTGACAGTATGTCACTTTTCGCCACACAGCAAACAGGCTGTGCGGCTTTTTTTCTGCCCACAGACAAAGGAGTGTAAAAAAATAAATGAACAGTGATTTCATGAAAACAAGACCGATCTTCCCTCTTCTGCTGTCAATGTCCCTGCCAATGGTGATATCAATGCTTGTAAATTCTCTTTACAACATCATTGACAGCTTTTTCGTGGCAAAGATAAGCGAGGACGCAATGACATCGCTTTCACTGGTGTTCCCAGTGCAGAATTTTATAAGTGCCACTGCTATCGGCTTTGGTATCGGCATCAATGCGGTCATTGCCATATATCTTGGTGCAGGCAGAAAGGAAAAGGCTGACATTGCCGCAACTCAGGGGCTTGCCCTTTCGGCTTTGCATGGTATTGTGTTAATGATAATATGTATACTTATAATGCCTGCATTTCTATCTATGTTCACAAGTAATAAAAACGTTGTAGATCTTGGCGTGCAGTATTGCAACATTGTATTTACATTCTCTCCTGCATTAATGCTTGCCATTGCATTTGAGAAGATATTCCAATCCGTCGGCAGAATGAAGATATCAATGTTCAGTATGCTCTGCGGCTGTATTGCAAACATAATCCTTGACCCTCTGCTTATTTTTGGCGTTGGATTTTTTCCTGAGATGGGTATAAGGGGTGCTGCACTCGCCACCGGTATCGGTCAGGTGCTGACCCTTGTCATATACATAATAGCATATCTTCGCTGTGAGCTTCCTGTTAAGCTTTCCACAAAACACAAACGTCCTGACGGCATGATAATCGCAAAGATGTACTCCATAGGCATTCCTGCAACACTTAATCTTGCACTGCCGTCACTTCTCATATCCGCCCTTAACGGCATACTTGCTGCATATTCACAAAGCTATGTGCTTGTTCTTGGAATTTACTACAAGCTCCAGACCTTTCTTTATCTACCTGCAAATGGTGTTATTCAGGGTATGCGACCAGTTATCAGTTTTAACTACGGAGCAGGCGAGAAGGAGCGTGTGAAGAAAATTTACCTCATTGTTCTTTACATGACAGGTGTGATATTGGCGGCAGGAACTATCATATGCGCACTTTTCCCAGCCAAGCTCATAGGACTTTTCACGGAAAACGCTGACACTATCGCCATAGGCAAAACAGCACTGCGCCTAATTTGTATCGGCTTTGTTATCTCCGCAGTATCCGTCACCTCATCAGGTGCGCTGGAGGGGCTTGGCATGGGCATTCCGTCGCTTATGATATCTCTGTGCAGATTTATTGCGATAATACTGCCACTTGCGTTCTTCCTCTGCAAGCTCACGGGACCAACAGGCGTATGGAACGCATTCTGGATAACAGAAGTCGTCACCGCTTTGATATCTGTATTTATCTACAGATTTTCAGTTTCAAGGCAAAAAGATTTAAAATAAACACTGCCACTATTCTGTCATTACCACTTATTTCCGTTTAACAACTTGTAATTTGCAAAAAAGCGTTGACATTTTGCAAAAAAAGTGTTATAATATATCTTGCATGCCGCTGTGGTGGAATAGGCAGACACAAGGGACTTAAAATCCCTCGGGGTAAAACCCGTACCGGTTCAAGTCCGGTTAGCGGCACCATAAATCATCGTAAAATCGGGCTTTTTTGAAGTCCGATTTTATTTTTTTGTCCGTTTATCTACCAATCAGTCACATTTCTTTTATTTCTTCATGTCATCAGCCGTATTAGGGCTTCCTACACTCTTGCTTTCCGCAGCGGGCGGCCTTTCGACAGTTCCGCCACCGAGGATATTGGCGATCGTATTAGCTGAGTCAATCTTAGAGTTGAAATCCAAGTGACTGTAAAAATCAGCGGTAGTCCTCTTGCCAAATGGTAACACACTTTCGTATGATTGATAAACAACATAAATGCGCCTTAAAACAGGCTTCTCCTGTCTTTCAGAGGTTCATCGAGCAGTTTGTAGTTGATGTAGATCTCACGGGGCTCCCCTCGATATAGGCATCAAGGGTGATATACTCGATCAACTCCAGGCACATCTCACGGGTAAGCTCCTGCAAACGGTATCTGCCTTCTGTGAGCTTCTTGGTGTCAACGGAATACTGCTCCTTGTGGTGCTTCGCTTTGCGAGCGAGGAATTCTGCCTTTGCCTTTTCCTCGTCCTCAACAACAAGCTGAGCGAGACTGCGAATATCTTCAAGTACAATTGCATCCATATCCTGCATTTTGATGTAGTGACTGGGACAGTATCGCTTTCCGAATTTCATGTAGGAAGTGCAGTTGTAATTGTGACGAAGATACTTTCTCGGCTTTTTCTTGCTGCCGTTCGTGGTGTTGTTCCACGCAAGGCGGACTTTGTTTCCGCAGTCCTGACAGTAAATGAGTCCGCTGAGATTTGCAACATATCCGCTGCTGTTACGCTTGCCCTGCGACACCGATTGCTCCATCTCACGCACCCTGTCCCAAAGCTCCTGAGAAACAATAGCTTCATGCGTATTCTTCACAACGATTATGTCTTTCTCGTCATTTTTGATGACCTTGTGATTTTTGTAGCTGACAGTTCTTGTGCGGAGCTGAACAAGATGTCCGAGGTAGGTGTATTGTGAAGTATCTGCCTGACTGTTTCAGGACTCCACATATGTCTTGTACGGCGAGGATTTGGCTTGCCGAGTTTTGCGTAGTAGTAATCTGAGGGAATCGGTACACCGTCCTCGTTGAGCTTATCAGCAATGTGATGCGGACTGTGACGAACGAAAATGCCCTCAACGCCGTCCGAGCCTGCGGAGCGGAAAACAAACCGATGAAAACAGCACCCTCTCAGGAACGCTCCGAGAGGATGCTTTAATGTTGCTATGTATCATTTTAGTATCCACTGATTATGGGATATACCACAATACTGAATGTGAGTTGTGTGGGATAGGTTTTGTGTGCACCAATAGATTAAGTTTTGTGGGATATTATTTCTTACGAATCGCTTTTCTTTGAATTACATGAAGGACAGAGTACCTGTCCATTCTCTATTTCGGTTTTTCCACCCTTACTCCATGGAGTAATATGATCTGCTTCCCAGTTATTCCAATTACATTTTACCCCACATATTTTGCAAATACCGTTTCCACGTCGATAAATGACTTGACGCTGCGCCTCATCAAAACTTCTTTTAGAATCTTTTTGTGGAAGATTAGGAACATGGGTTAAAAGGCTTTCTTTAAGGAAATTATGTCTGTAAAGTAATGAATCTTCCGAGTCAGATGAATGAGATACTCTTTCATGGTAGACTACAAGACGTGGATCTTGCTTTTCTGGTTCTTTATGTTCGTCTAATAATCTCTCAGCTTCAAAATCAATAAACCACTTTGCAATATCAGCTTCTCGCTCACGAATATCATAGTTCGGCATTAAATCCATAATTAGTATAAATAGTGAAATGGTGCTGTATCTTTTCAACTCCGGTGATTTGACAGGAAACATTTTATTAAGATAATCCAAAATGTGATATATTGTTTTGGCATCAGTGGACGAAGTATTAAAATTCTTTGATTTTTCATACATTGCATTTAAATCTCTATCTTTTATATTGCAAATACCCTTGTTCAATTCAAGAAGTGTCATTTGAGCAGCTATGAGATCATAAGTAAAACGAGTATTGGAAAAATTGACTTTCGAGAAGAATTCATGATTAGTAAGCTCTTTTATAAAACCCTCATTCGTCCGGGCATTGCGTTCCTTTTTTCCTGATCTTTTAAAGTCGTACCATTTTGAAGCCTCAGGAACATTTCTCGTATTTCATCTTTGTTCTGTGTATCAAGTATAACGAAATCCAAATTATAGCTATCTATTATTGTTGCAATATCCATATCAAGTTCGCTATACTTTTTGTTTGCAACATCATAACCATTAACAGGTTCAGCATCTTTAGGCAAAGCGAACTCATCATCATAGAACGACCATATTGCACGAATACGTTGCTGACCGTCAATAACATCATATGTGTCATTGTTTTTTTCGTGCAAATAAATTTTAGGTACATCGAAGTCTCGTAAAATTGAATCAATCAATAGTTGCTTTTGTGCTTTTGTCCATACTGCTGGTCGCTGATAATCAGGATTAGTATCTATTCTCTTACGTTTTTTGAAAGTGTAAATAGCGGCCATGTTGCTTTTTTCAGCATAATTTCATCTCCTATATCAATTCATACTTGCGTTGTCAACCCACAGCTCACACTGCTGCATAACAGTAGCCACCGCATCGTCCATACCCTCCGGCGGATAGCGATGACTTTTCAGAAGTTTCTTTATCATCATTCGCATTCTGGCTCTTGCACTCTCACGCTTCTGCCAGTCTATCGTGCGATTACGGCGGAGCGTATCGGCAAGCTCCTTTGTGATAGCGATAAGCTCCTCGTTCTCGTAGAAGTCTTTTATCGCCTGCGGTTTGGTAAGTGCATCGTAGAAAGCAAGCTCATCAGCAGTCAAACCGAGATCTTCGCCCGCTTTTTGGGCTTCTCTGATCTGCTTTGCAAGGTTAAGCATCTCCTGTATTACTTCCTCATTGGTAAGCATACCGTTGAGATAACGATTCATAGCGCCTTGCATGATCTCGCTGAATTTCTCCGATTTTACAAGGTTTGTCCGTTTGTAGATATGCACCTGTTCAGCAATCAGGCGTTTCAGCAGCTCAACAGCAAGGTTCTTTTCTTTCATTTTGGAGATCTCCTCCAAGAATTTCGGATCAAACAGTGAGAAGTCCTGTTCCTTGTCGGAGAAAAGGTTGATAACACCGTCACTCTTGATACTCTGCTTCAACAGCTCATTGATTTTGGCATTGATCTCAGGGAGTGAGAGCCTTTTACCTCCGCCCTGATTGAGAATACGCATCAGCAGGACACGGACAGCTTCAAAGAAGGCGGCTTCTTCACGCTCATCTTCCTCAGCGATAGAGGAACACAGCGAAAGTGCCTGTTTCAGCAGCAGGGCTTCTTTTGTGTAACTTTCTCTGTCTTTCTCCCTCTTTCTGTCCATGAGAAAATTGACCGCACCAGTGATCGTGCGTCCTGCCGTAAGCTCATTGCCGCCGAAAAATGCAGAATAATCATATTCATGGAGCAGATCACGGCAAACTTGCAGTTTCTCCTGAAACTTCGGATATGCTACCTTTGCAATATCCGTGTTGCCGTAATTCTTCTTGTCACGAACGGTATAATCGTTCATAGCCTGCTTCAATGCACCTGCGATACCGACATAATCAACGACCAGACCGCCCTCTTTATCACGGAACACTCTGTTGACACGGGCGATAGCCTGCATCAAATTGTAGCCCATCATCGGTTTATAGACATACATCGTCGCAAGGGACGGCACATCAAAGCCCGTCAGCCACATATCGACCACGATAGCGATTTTCAGCGAACTGTCATTGTCCTTGAATTTTGTTGCAAGCTCCTCTTTGTGGCGCTTGTTGCCGATGATACTGTGCCATTCTTCGGGATCTTTGTTAGAAGCCGTCATGACCACAGCGACCTTTTCCTCCCAGCCCGGACGAATTTCAAGGATACGCTTGTATATCTTCATAGCGATAGCACGGGAATATGCAACGATCATCGCCTTACCTGTCAGCAGGTTCTCACGATAGCTTTCATAATGGTCAAGAATATCGTCAACAAGGGACTTTATCGTATCATCGTGACCGAGGATAGCTTCCATTTGCCCAAGCTCACGCTTGCTTTTCTCTATTACGTCAGCATCGGCATTCTGCGCCATGTTCTCATATTCGGTGTCGATCAGTTTCAGGGTGTTTCTGTCCTCTCTGGAAATAGGCGTACCTGTAAAGCCGATATATGTAGCATTCGGGAGCGTATCACGGATAATTCGAGCTGTACCGATGACCTTACGGGCAACAAGCTCACCGTCCCCATTCTTCGTCATCTTGATCTTTTCGGTAAGACCATACTGCCCTCTATGGGCTTCATCAGCCATGACAATAATATTTCTACGCTCAGACAGCGGTTCGCCCGACTCCTCAAACTTCTGCATCGTGGTGAAGATAATGCCGTTTGCCTTGCGACCGTCAAGGAGTGTTTTCAGGTGTTCACGGCTTTCAGCGTGGACAGGCTCTTGACGGAGAAACGCCTTGCATTTCGCAAACTGCGAATAGAGCTGATCGTCAAGATCGTTTCTGTCCGTGATAACAACAATAGTTGGGCCTTCAAGGGCAGATTGAAGTAAATGGGCATAGAACACCATAGACAGCGACTTGCCCGAACCCTGCGTATGCCAGAACACACCGCCCTTACCGTCGGTGACAGTAGCTTTCTTGGTGGATTCGATAGCCTTGCGAACGGCAAAATACTGATGATAGCCTGCAAGTATCTTATAACTCCGCAAGCCCTCGTTGGAAAACAGGATAAAGTTTTTCAGAATGTCGAGCAGGCGGTCTTTCGTGAAGATGCCCTCAAAGAACGTGTCAAACTGGGCAAACTGCGTATTTTCATAGCTGCCGTCTTTTGTTTTCCACTCCATATAGCGATCTTCGCCCGAAGTGATCGTGCCTGCACGGTTTTCGGAAAGGTCACTCATAACGCAGATAGCATTATAGATGAACATAGAGGGAATGGAGTGCATATAGTTCCTGATCTGCGTATAGGCTTCGGAAGCGTCCGTTTCCTCACGGGAGGGAGATTTCAGCTCCATAAGCACCACGGGCAGACCGTTGACGAACAGCAGGACATCGGGGCGCTTCTCGTCATTCTCTATGAAAGTCCACTGATTTGCAACGATAAATGAGTTGTTGTCCGTGTTTGCGTAGTCAACAAGATAGCAGATTGCAGAACGCTCCTCGCCCTTATCAGTATAGCGGACTTCGATGCCGTTTTGCAGATAGTCCATAAATACAGCGTTTTTCTGCACCAGCTCGCCGTTTTCAAAATTCTGAAGCTTAAAGAGTGCATCGCTGATCGCATCATCGGGGAGCGTGGGATTTAGCCGATAGAGTGCTGCTGTCAGCTCGTCCATATACAGCGGGATACGATAGTCACGGTCGATAGCCGGACCGTAGGCGTGGGTGTAGCCCATTTTCTCAAATAGCTGTATTATTGCGTTTTCGTATTTTTCTTCGGTGTAAGGCATATTCTATCAGCTCCTTATCTTAAAGATACTATCCTGGAATCTATTTAATATACCTGTACTTGCAAATGATATATTCCTCCAGTATATTGAATAAAAACATTGTATTTGAAATCAGGTTGTCCACATCAAACTTGAACTTCTCTTGTAAAGGCTCTAATGCTTTGGATATGCCATAGCGTAGAGCCATTTCATTGTTGTCTATCTTCTCGACATCTACAATAAAATCTCTTAACTTGTCGTATTGTGGCAAGTCAGCTTTATTCAGCTTATCCCATAGCGTTAAAACACTATGCCCTTTCAGTTCCTTCTCTCCCATAGCAAGCAAACATTCTTTAATTTTCAATTCTATTGAATGCTTACAGAGGAAGGCACAAGGAATAACATAGTATGAAACAATACCTTGACCTCTATCAGCAGTTATACCTTTTTGCAGAAACATAGCCGAATTAAGATAGTCAAGTGCCATGTTAGACAGCACTTCCGAGGAATAGAAGGTATTATTAGCAAATTCTGGCGCTACGTTATTATCCCTCAAATGTTTCATAACGCCTAAAAAAGAGAGATCATATACTTTATCTTCCAATATCACTCTTTTAATCTGGTAATCATCAGGTATCTCGTCGAACACCATTCGGCAACTGCCGATTAGATTACCATTGTCATCATATCTTTCTCTCATCGATGTCTCCTAACATAAATGAAAATTTAGAGCAGCAGGCGCAGGCTCTTTTCAAGGCTTGGTTTGTCGATTTTGAGCCGTTTGGCGGGGTTATGCCTGATGATTGGCAAATCGTACCTTTGGACGAATTATGCGATTCCATTTCCAAAAAGCATAGATTCAATAAGCCTGAGCTTATTTTCCTTAATACAGGCGATGTCGAAAATGGTATGGTTTTACATAACAATTATTCTGAAGTATCACAAATGCCCGGACAAGCAAAGAAATCAATAGCTATCAATGATATTCTATACAGCGAGATTCGTCCCATTAACAAACACTTCACCTATGTGAACTTCAACGCTGACGATTATGTCGTGTCTACAAAGCTAATGGTTTTGAGAGCAAAAGGGATTAGCCCAAGAAGACTGTATCAATTTCTAACTATGCCAGATACTTTGAACGAGCTACAACATGAAGCTGAAACGAGATCGGGTACTTTCCCTCAAATTAGATTTGATAATATTCAACAATTAGAAATGATAGTAGCTTCTGAGCAGATTGAGAATGAGTATTCTGAACGATTGAATACTATCTATTCCATGATTGATAGCAATAACGCTGAAAATCAACGCCTTGCCGCCCTCCGTGACACGCTCCTGCCGAAACTGATGAACGGCGAGATTGATGTGTCAGAGGTCAAGATTTAGGCGGCTTGCAGGCGTAAATTTTCATTTATCGCAGTATTTAAGGATATTCTATCGTCAATGCTCCTAAGAACCGATCCTATAATCCGTTGTGTTTCTAAGTCAGGCAAATTGATTTCGAGGTTTTGAAGTACATCGGTTTGAACACGCTGCCTACCTGATGAACCCACCATAGATTTTATTGCAGGCTCACGCACAATAGGGCTACATACAAGATAATAGACAAAATCTTCGTCTGAAATGCCGTCTATTGCTCTAAACACTATATATTCCGTAGAGCCGAAACCGACTTCATTTTCCTCTAACACATTAACTTTGGCGGTTTTCCCATTTTCAAGGCAAGGAGTTATTCTTGCCATAATTGTATCGCCATTCCTGAACTTTGTACCGCCCTTATACTCTAAAAACTCATAAGACGGAACATCTCTTGTGAAAGGCTGGAGAACGGACATATCAATTTTCTTTGCTATTACGCCCTTTTTAATGTTTTCACGAGGATTGAATAGGACAACATCACCGAGCCTAACTGTTTCAAATGTCATACCCAATCGCCCCCAGCTTCTCCCTTATCTCGTTTTCAAGCTCATGGGACTTCTTGAACATATCCGACAGTTCCGAGGTCAGGCGCTTCATTTTCTCATCGAACGGCTCGCCGTCATCTTCCTGCTCCTCAATGCCGACATAGCATCCCGGTGTAAGGATATAGTCCTGTGCAGCGATAGCCTGAATGTCAGCCACCGCACAGAAGCCCTTGACTTCCTCTAATGTGCCGTCCTGAAATGCCTTGAATGTATCAGCAAGTTTCTGAATGTCCTCGTCCGTGAAATCACGGTGCTTGCGGTCAACCATATAACCCATTTTACGGGCATCAATGAACAACGTTTTACCTTTCTGCTTCTTGCCCTTTGTGATGAACCACAGCGTTACAGGGATAGTAACGGAGTAGAAAAGCTGTGTCGGCATCGCAACGATACCCTCAACCAAGTCGGCTTCAATGATATTTTTACGAATGTCACCCTCACCGCTGGACTGCGTTGACAGCGCACCATTTGCAAGCACCAGACCAATTTTGCCGTTTGGTGCAAGGTGGTGTATCATGTGCTGTATCCACGCATAGTTAGCGTTTCCGGCAGGCGGCACACCGTATTTCCAGCGAATATCGTCTTTGAGCTTGTCCTGCCCCCAGTTGGAGAGGTTGAATGGTGGATTTGCCATAATAAAGTCAGCTTTCAGCGTCTTGTGAAGATCATTGAAGAACGTATCGGCATGATACTGTCCGAAATCCGCATCAATACCACGGATAGCCATATTCATCTTAGCCATTTTCCAAGTGTCGGCATTGGACTCCTGTCCGTAAACAGAGATATTGCCCCTGTTTCCGCTGTGAGCCTGAATGAATTTCGCACTCTGCACAAACATACCGCCCGAACCGCAACAAGGATCGTAAACACGGCAGTTCTCAAACGGACGCAATATCTCAACAAGGGTACGCACCACGCTTGACGGAGTATAGAACTCACCGCCCTTGACACCCTCGTAGGCGGCAAACTGAGCGATACAGTATTCATAAGTGCGACCGAGCAAGTCCTTGCTGTCCTCTGTGTCGGTCATATCCATATTGGTGAACAGATCGACCACATCACCGAGAACACGCTTGTCCAAGTCGGGGCTTGCGTAGTTCTTCGGAAGAACGTTTTTCAATGTCTTGTTCTCGTCCTCGATAGCTCTCATAGCATCATCAATGACCGAGCCGATCTCAGGAGTGTGAGCCGCAGCGGACACCACCGACCACCGAGCCTTTTCAGGCACGAAGAAAATATTGTCCATAAGGTATGCGTCAGGCTCGTCCTCGAAGCCGTCACCCTCAGCCACAAGCTCGTTATAACGCTTCTCAAATGCACTTGATATGTAACGCAGGAAGATAAGTCCCACGATAACTTTTCTATATTCGGCAGCCGGAATATGCCCCCACAACACGCAGGCAGCATCCCAAATCTGCTTTTCAAAGCCAATATTGGCGCTATTCTTTTCAGCCATAGTTTTTACACCTCTTAAACCTACGCTTACAGCGAGGTATTATCCATCATATTGTAGCACAATCTGCACAAATAGTCAATCATTCGACAGCGAAAAATATATATTTTTCACTGGGGATTTTCGTATTTAGTACAATTACGGTTGATAAAACGAAAGGGTATCGCATACTGCAATAGCCTTTGATATACCATTATTCGCTCAGACAAGCGTTTTTAAGAATTGCAGTAGCTCTTCTGCCCTTTCATCAGACAGCATACGATAACACTCCACAAGCTCCCTCTCGTTACTGTTCAGGTAGGACACATCTTCCGAGTCTCTGAACATCTCCGCAAGAGATAATCCCAAAGGCTTTACCGAGCGACTAAGCGTATCGAAAGAGGGATTGCGATCACCGCGTTTCAAATCCCTTATGTGCGTTTCCGATACTCCCGAAATCTGGGGCAGCTTGTATACGCTAAAATTCTTTGCTGTTTGGGCTTTTTTCAGTCGCTCTGCTATGTCCATCAGGCTCATCTCCTCTCTTTATCTATTATTGTACAGCACAACACAAAAAAATAAGTGCTGTAAAGCGTTGTTATTGCACTTATTTTGCGTTATAATAGATAAAAGACAATTTGGAGGGATTACTATGAACATTTATACTGTCAGCTTTTTCGGGCATAGATACATAGAGCGTGGAACAGAGATAGTTACATGGAATGTGGAGTGTCCAAGCCACTCCTGGATTGCCTTCATAGGCACACCGTTAGCAAGAAGCAAGCTCGCACAAGAATATCTCAAATCGTGAAAACGAATCTTTTTCAGCTTGTATTTCTTGATAACATTTGCGAAATGGTCAGTAACATAGTTAGGCGTGATAAGTCTTCCAAACTTATCTGTGCAGATGTAATCTTCATATTCGTGATCGTATCCGCTTTTCAGAACCGTAGAGAGGTATTCGTCCTGCTCTTTCTTCGCTCTCAGCACATCAGCAATGGACGGAATAAGCGGAAGTGTCCTGTGACTTGCTTTGGTCTTTAACTTATTCTCAAACTTCACAACGAGCTTGCCGTCCTCATAAACATTGTAAGCCTTTGCGTGAATGGTGATCGTGTTGTTGTCGAAGTCGATAGCGTCCCACCTCAGACCGATGATCTCACTTCTGCGTAGTCCATAGTAGACAGCGATAAGCATCACTACCTCCATACGATATTCTCTGAAAACAGAAAACAGTCTTTCAAGCTTTTTGGAATTATAGAATGTCGCTTCATACTTGTCGAGCTTCGGACGGTCTGTCTTTTCAGATTCGTTGCAGGAAATAAGCCCGATCTTCACAGCATACTTCAATGCCTTATGGATATTTGCGTGATAGTGCTTGATCGTGTTAGCGGTGATTTCCTCTGCAAACTTATCGTTATAGAACTTCTGAAGCTCCACAGCAGTCACCTCAGCAAGCGTAATGTCAGAAAACACCGTATCGAAGTAGAGAACCACACTGTTGAGCTTCTGCGAATAGCTTTCGTATGTTGTTTCGGCAATAGTTGGCTTGATAGTCTCCAGCCAATCACGAAGGAACGCTGTGATAATCTCCTCGACCTTGAGGTTCAAAGCCTTCTTAGCACATTTTTTCAGGCAGATCAGTACCGATTCATTTTCTTTTGCGTTTTCCTTCGTTGTCCTTATAATCAAAGACAACATAGTGTTTACCGTCTTTGACGGTAGTAATGTACTTAAAGGGCAGACTTGATTTCATTTTCATTTAATATTAACCTCCTTGCAATTATGAAATCCTGGTAGAAAGTGAGTCTTCTGGCATAAGTGTGGGTGAAAATCCACCTTGTCACACTTACAACAGAGCTGTTCTTAGATTCCAACCCTCGTAAACCCGGCAGACCGAAAGAAGATGATCCAGTCATGGTGGGGAAGTACGTCAGTGATTTAAAGTTTGGATTCAATCAGTTACTTGATGCTTCACAGTACGTAAATAGTAAGATCGAGCAGAATGAAGCAAGTGGTATGGCGATAACACCCGATGAGATATTGTCATGGGGAAAGAAGGACTCGGTAAAGCTGCTGTTGAAACAGCTGTTGAGACTGTAAACCAAGTCTCTGAAGCCGAGAATAAAACAACAGATGCAGAACCGATTGATCGTGAGGCAATGGCTGATGAGTTGGTTAGCAATATTGATATGTCATCTGATCAGTCAGCACAATATGATAATTAAAACAAAAACCCTCTTTTCCAAAAATGGAAAAGAGGGTTTTTGTTTATGAGTTACTGGTAGCTATGATCGATGCCGAGGGTTTCGGTTTCTGAGACAAGATTGATACTCACTTCGCCACAGTTCATGTTGTATGAGTCAGCGTATTCGTTTGATGTCTTCTGGCCGTATGATTCTGCTTTTGTTTTCAAGTCAGAAGCAGTCTGTGTATCGCTGTCGTACTTGTTGAAAGAAGCGCGGTAGATCGCACCATCCCCCATGCTGATCGCAATGTAGTCAAATGCTACTCCTTCGATCGTTACTGGAGATGAGAAGTTCCATGTGTACATGTCGATCTGCAGTCCGCTTTTATCATTGCCTTTCGGCATTGAGTAAGTGCCAATTTTTTCCTGACAGTCGGTGACAGGGAATGTGCTTTCGACATATGACTTGATTTCGTCCAATGTCTTGCCATTGAGATCCGAGAAACAAGTGTCAACGTCGGCGAAAGTCATGTCTGATGCCGAAACTGGTTCAGCGGTCGAGTCAGATGCATCAGCAGTTGTACTCTCGTCAGGAGAATCAGATGCTGTTGCGACGGTTGATGTGGTTTCCGCAGAGTCTTCAGATGCTTCCTCTGTGCTTTCTTCTGTTGTTGCCTCTGTCGTAGCAGCAGAAGATGTTTCTGTCTTGCTGCTTTCGTCATTGCTGTTACTTCCGCAGGCTGCCATTGACGCGCACATACTAAGTGCAAGTGCGAATGCAAGAATTGATCTGATCTTTTTCATGTGATTTTCCTCCATTTATAATGTTTTTATATTTATTATCTTTCGATAACATCTATATCCTCTGAATCGCCCTTTTCAAAGCTGCGCAAAGCGACTTTGCTGTCGTCAAAGAAGAGATAGTGGTCGTCATCTATTACAACACAGCCACGGACATAGCTTTCCTTGCCGAGGGTTTCGATAACGCAGTCATCAACATAGCTGAGTTCCTCGGTGTCTTTCAATGTTACAGCCGGCAGTTTTATCCTATGCCATACGCCCTCGCTGTCAGTAAGAATGTGGCTGTCTCCACCGCCGTAAAAGCTTGTAATACTGCCGTATCCGTCCAACGCTTCAAAGCAGATATCGCCAACATTCACCCTCCAGATATCTTCAACGTCACGTCTTGTGGGGAAAACGCCCTCAACGTATTCGTCTTTTTCCATATCATAGATCTGCTCACTGTAAAAGGTGCTATCATAAATAAAAGCGTATTTTCCTATGCAGTGTATGCCAATGTCAAAACCATCTAATGCTACTGGCGTATCAAGCGTCACAAGCTGCATAGTATTGCAGTCGAGGTAATAGTTGCCGTTTGACAGATATATTTTGTCGCCGTATGACATTGTGGAAAGACTGGTATCCTCCACAGCTATGTGTTCTGTACTGTCGGCAATATCTAACTGCATTATTCCACCGCTTACATTTTTAAAGTCTTTGTCCAGTTTATACATACCGTCTAAACCCTGGTTGTTCCTGTTATGTACAATAACATCACCATTAGCCGAAACACACATATCCTCAATGCTTCCATTTAAAATGGTATTATCTTCATCTAAATAACTATCTGTCGTTCCATCACATATATTTATACGTCTGATCTCATTTGGACCTTCAAAATTTTTCATCACAATATAAATATAGCCGCTGCGCATAACAATGCGGCTGTAAGGATCACCAAAAAGCACATTGAAATTACCTTCTGCGTCAAATGAAATAAGCTTTATGGTATCAAAAGGGTCTTTAGGTTCAAGTACAAAAACGCCCTTGCCGTCTTTCATCATAGTCGTGCCGTTGCCTAAAGAATTATAAAATGTTGTATCGCCATACTCCGCCAATTCATTTTTCAGCAGTTCATAATAGCCGTATCTTTTTTCGTTTTCTTCATCTTCCTCAGACGGCTCTGTGGCGGACTGTTCTGTTTCTTCTGCCTTGGAAGTCTCTGCTGTTTCGTCTGCTTCAGTGCTTGTCGCTGTATCATCGGCTTTTTCATCGGTCGTAACTGACTTGCTCTCCGACTTAACACCGCTGTCACCTGAACTTCCACAGGCTGCCATTGACGCGCATATACTCAGCGCGAGTATAAATGCAAGCATTGTTCTGATCTTCTTCATATAATTTCCCTCCGCAATATATTTCATATTTTTTGCTCAAAAGAGCACAAAAAAGGCATAGCATACCCGCTTCAAACGGATACACTATACCTTAATATGCGATATTTAAAAAATATATAATATTTAGAATTTATGTTTATAAGTGTATAACTATAACGTCTGTCTGTCTGTCTGTCTGTCTGTCTGTCTGTCTGTC
>OHQH01000729.1_pt1 | contig 18081 bp, 11 predicted proteins | sample 1577891 | NCBI WGS metagenome assembly OHQH01 (sample SAMEA3879601, study PRJEB24766) | human gut metagenome | biome: human-associated habitat; feature: feces | place: USA | collected 1985/1987
CGAGCATGACCGTCATAGCGGACGAGGATTGGATGGCGATGGTGATGACCGCACCGAGCGCCATGCCCGCGAAGCGGTTCTTCGTCATCGTTTTGAGGGAGCGCTCCAGCGAGCCGCCTGCCAGCTTTCCCAGTCCGCCGGACATCACGTTCATGCCATAGAGGAAGAACGCAAGCCCGCCGAGCAGAGTGAAGACCTTCAGAAGCACTGTCATAGGGAAACTCTCTACTTTCTATCTGTATTCGGAAAGGTACGGCCCTACCGCACCAATTACACTATATCGCAGAAAACGGAGCGCGTCAAGGCCCATTTTCCGGAATTCCGGCTTAGGGAGGCTCTTGATCAATCATCTGCGGCGGCTGCCGTATATTTTTCGCCAATCCATCGGTTTGAAAAGCCTGAATTCCCGCATTTTTCAAACCTTGTCTCGACAAAAACTCTCTCGTCATCCACTCCTGCTGACTGAATCAGAGCTTCCTCAGAGCACGAAGCCGCCGTTCACGGGCAGGTTCTGGCCCGTGACGAACCCGGCGCCGGCGAGGTAGACCATAGCCTGCGCCACGTCCTCCGGCGTGCCGTTTTTGCCGAGCGGGGCCTCCTGTGCCAGCTCCGCGAGCACCTCCGGCGCGACGTTTGCGACCATGTCCGTCAGGATGACGCCGGGCGAGACGCAGTTGACGCGGATGCCGGACGGCCCCAGCTCCTGCGCCAGCGCCTTCGTCGCGGCGATCACGCCGCCCTTGGCCGCGGCGTAATTGGCCTGCCCGGGCAGCCCCTTGATGCCCGAGAGCGAGACGATGTTGACGATGCGCCCGAACCGGTTCACGAGCATCCCCTTGAGCAGCGGCCGCGTGACGTTGTAGAACCCGTCGAGGCTGGTGCCGATCACCGAGTGCCACTGCTGCGGTTCCATCCACATCATCAGCACGTCGTCGCGGATGCCCGCGTTGTTCACCACCACCTCGATGCAGGCGCCTTCGTGCGCTTTCTGCCATGCCTCGATGGCCGCCGTGCTCTCTTCGCCCGAGGCCACGTCGAATTGCAGTGCCTCGCCGTCGCCGCCTGCGGCGCGGATGCCCGCAAGGGTCTTTTCGGCCTCGGCGGCGTTCGACTTGTAGTTGACGAGCACGTGGTAGCCGCACCCGCCCAGTTTGAGGCAGATTTCGCGGCCTATGCCCCGGCTGCCGCCGGTCACGAGTGCGTATTTATTCGTTTTTGCCATTTTCTGCGGTTATAGCTTGCTGCAACTCCTCGCCCAGCGAGCGGCGAAAGCGCCGGAAAGACAGCACAATGTCGCGGTCAGGGTGGTCAGGAGCTTTTTCATAGGGAAGCGGAATTGTTTTTCAGGAAATTTTCGATGGCGGCGATCTCCCTGTGCTTGGGCGTGTCGTCGGCAAAGCGCGGCACGATGCCCCGGATGTCGGCATACAACTGCCGCGTGGCGTCGGAGAGCTCCCCGGCGCATTGCAGGTAGTCGGCGGCCTGCACCAGCGCCAGCATCTCGATCGCGGCGACCTGGTAGCCGTTCTCCACGACCTGCCGCGTGAGCATCGCCGCGTTGGTTCCCATGCTCACGATGTCCTGGTTGTCGTTGTTGTTGGGGATCGAGTGGACGTACATCGGGTTGGAGAGCGTTTGCGACTCGGCCGTGGTCGAGGTCGCCGTGAACTGCGCTGCCTGCAACCCGTAGTTGAGCCCCAATTTGCCGAGGTTTACGAACGGCGGCAGCGTCTCGTTGATCCGGTCGTGGAAAAGGTAGTTCAGCTGCCGTTCGGCGAGCATCGTCATCTTCGTCACGGCGATCTTGAGCTTGTCCATCTCCAGCGACACGTAGTCGCCGTGGAAATTCCCGCCGTGGTAGATCGTCCCCGCCGCGGGGTCTACCACCGGGTTGTCGTCCACCGCGTTGAACTCCTCGACGAGGATTTTCTCGGCCTGGGAGATCGTTTCGAGCACCGGCCCCAGGATCTGGGGGATGCACCGCAGCGAGTAGTAGGGCTGCACCTTGTGCCTGAAGGTGGGTGCCGCGCCCGTGTCGCCGCTGTAAAGTTCCGCTTCGCGCTTGCGCAGCCGGCGGCTCGTGGCGCATATGGCGCGCATCTGCCGGGCGATCTCGATCTGCCCCGCGTGGAGTTTGTATTCGTTGAGCGCCCCGGCCATGAAGTCGTCGTACGACTCCACGATTTCGTTGAGCATCACCGATGCCTTCACCGCCCACCCCAGCAGGCGGCGCGCCTGGGCCAGGTTCACCAGTCCGATGCCCGTCATCACGGCCGTGCCGTTCGTGAGCGCCAGCCCGTCGCGGATGCGAAGCCTGAGGGGCGTTATGTCGCATGCCGCCATCGCCTCTGCTGCCGGGACGGTTTCGCCCCGGAACGAGACCTCCGCTTCGCCGATCAGCGCCAGTGCGATATGCGCCAGCTGCACCAGGTCGCCGCTTGCGCCCACGCTGCCGTGGCGCGGCACGAGCGGGTAAATTTCGTTGTTGAGGAAATCGGCCAGTATCCGCACCACGTCGGGGTGTACGCCCGACTTGGCGTTGAGGAACGTTTGCAGCCGCGCCAGCATCGCCGCCCGCACGCAGATGTCGGGCAGCGCCTCGCCCGCGCCGCAGCTGTGCGAACGGATGATGTTGTACTGGAGGCTGTTCAGGTCGGCGTCCCCGATCCGGTACTGCGCCATGGGGCCGAACCCCGTGTTGATGCCGTAGATGACCTTTCCCTGCTCGAATTTCTCCAGGAAACGGTAACACGCCTCCACTTCGCGCAGCGCCTGGTCGTCGATCCGTATTGCGGTCTTGTTGAAAATCCGGTCGTTTATGGTATTTAGGTTCGAACGTAGCATTTTTTGAGCTGATTTATGGCTCCAAAATTACAAAAACTATCTCAATAAATATTTATAAGTTTGTTTTTTTGTTTATATCGTCGGGCGATGCGTCCGGGCGCCTAAGGCTGCGGGCGGCATCCGTGCCCCGGAAAAACAGCGGAGGGCACCCGATGGTGCCCTCCGCCGCCAAGGCATATCCTGCGTGTTATTTCACGCCGAACTTGTAGATGCAGACCTGCGTATAGGTCTCCCCGGGGCGCAGTACCGTCGAGGGGAAATTGTCGTGGTTGGGGCTGTCGGGGAACTTCTGCGTTTCGAGCGCCAGCGACTCGCGGTAGCGCTGCGGCTTGCCGTATTTGCCGATGCTCTTGCCGTCGAAGAAGTTGCCGCTGTAAACCTGCAGCCCGGGCTGGTCGCTCAGCACCTCGATGGTACGTCCCGAGGCGGGTTCCCAGACCGTGGCGGCCTGCTCGATGCCGCTTGGGGTCTTGCGGTCGATGACCCAGTTGTGGTCGTAGCCGCCGCCGTTGCGCAGCTGTTCGTTCTCCGCTCCGATGCGCTCGCCGATGGCGTGCGGCTCACGGAAGTCGAACGGCGTACCCTCTACCGGGGCAATCTGGCCCGTGGGGATCAGCACCGAGTCCACCGGGGTGGTGTGGCTGGCGTTGATCGTCATCACGTTGTCGAGCACCGTGCCGTTGCCTTCGCCCTTGAGGTTGAAGAACGGGTGGTTCGACATGTTCACCACGGTCGGTTTGTCGGTAGTGGCCTTGTAGTCGATGCGGAACTCGTTGTCGGGCGTGAGCGAGTAGGTCATCTCGATATCCAGGTTGCCCGGGAACCCGTCCTGTCCGTCGGGATGGAGGTAATGCAGCACGAGTTTGTCGTCCGAGGCCGATACCACGTCCCATACCACGCGGTCTACGCCCAGGAGCCCGCCGTGCAGCGTCTGCCCGTTGTTGTTCAGGGGAAGGGTGTACTCTGTGCCGTCGAGCGTGAAGCGCCCCTTTGCGATGCGGTTGGCGTAGGGGCCTACCACGGCGCCGAGGAACCGTTCGCCCGTGTTGTCTATGTAGCGGCCGATGTTTTCGTAGCCCAGTACGATGTCCTCGTAGCGGCCTTCGCGGTCGGGCGTCCAGAGCGATACGACGCGGGCGCCGTAATTGGTGACCTGCATGGTGATGTCGCCTGCATGGAGCGTGTAGAGTGCGACTGGTTTGCCGTCGACGGTGGTCTGGAATGCCTCTTCGGGCAGCAGCGGGAGTTCCGTTTTCTGCACGCCGCACGCAGCCAGCAGCGACATGCCGAGTAGGATAAGCGATTTTTTCATCGGTTTCGTTTTTTTTAAGTTTTTTCAGCACGTAAAGATAAACGATTCCGGCGAAAAACGTGCGCTGCGGCCCGGTTTTTTGTCGGAGCCCGTACGGTTTCGGCACGCTTTCGGACATTTGCGGCGTATATTGGAGGGATTTTGCTATTTTTGTCCGGGACATCAGCCCGCTCCATGAAACAGAAGCAGATATTTACGTTCCGCGACGCGGAGAAACAGGTCGCCCCCGCGGCCTTTTCGATCATGCTCAAACCGGCGGGCTCGGCCTGCAACCTCGACTGCCACTACTGCTACTACCTCGACAAGGCGGTGCAGTACGGCGGCCGCCAGGCCGTGATGGACGACCAGCTGCTGGAGCTCTGCATAAAACAGTACATCCGGGCCAATGAGGTCGACACCGTGCAGTTCTGCTGGCACGGCGGCGAGCCGTTGCTGCTGGGACTGGATTTCTACCGCCGGGCGATGGAGCTGCAGCGCAGGTACGCCGACGGCAAACGGATCGAGAACACGTTGCAGACCAACGGTACGCTGGTCGACGAGGCGTGGTGCGACCTCTTCGCCGCCAACAATTTCCTGGTCGGCCTCTCGCTCGACGGGCCCGGGGATATCCATGACGCCTTCCGCCTGACCAGGGGCGGCAAACCGACCTTCGAGCGCGTGATGCGGACGGTCGGGATGTTCGGGCGCAGCGGCGTGGAATTCAATACGCTGAGCGTCGTGAACCGGTGCTGCGAGGGGCGCGGCGGGGAGATCTACCGCTTCTTCCGCGACGAGGTGCACAGCCGCTTCATGCAGTTCCTGCCCGCCGTCGAACACGTCGTCGGCAAACCGGGACACCACCGTCCGCTGATCGTCCCGCCCGGACATGAAGGAGCGCGGCTGGCCGGCTGGTCGGTCTCGGCCGAAGGCTACGGGCATTTCCTGTGCGATGTGTTCGATGAGTGGGTCGTAAGCGACGTGGGGCGCTGTTTCGTGCAGTTGTTCGACGCCTCGCTGGCGCAGTGGTGCGGTGTGCGGCCGGGCGTCTGCTCGATGGGTGAGACGTGCGGCGACGCGCTGGTCGTCGAGCACAACGGCGACGTCTACCCGTGCGACCATTTCGTCTACCCCGGGTACAGGCTGGGCAATATCCGTGAGACGCCCCTTGCCGAGCTCTACCGCTCGCAGAAACGCCGCGAATTCGGGCTGGATAAACGCAACACGCTGCCCGCCGAATGTCTGCGGTGCAACTACTATTTCGCCTGCCGGGGCGAATGTCCCAAGCACCGTTTCGCCCGCGGGGCCGACGGCAGCCCCAAGAATTCACTCTGCGAGGGGCTGAAACGTTATTTCCGCCACGTCGAACCCTATATGGAATACATGCGCGACCTGCTCGCGCGGCAACAGTCCCCGGCCTGGGTCATGCCTTTCGCCCGCAGGCGCATGGGGCTGATGTAGCCGTCCGTTGCCGATCCGGCGCCCCGGCATACACCTGTCCGGCCTTCCCCGCCTTCCCGGTTCTGCTCCTCCCGGCTTTGTGCCTCTCCCGGCTTCCCGTTTTGGCTCCCGGCGCGTTGGCTTGGCTTACCCGGTTCTTCGGTTCGGCCGTCCCAGCTTTCCCGGTTTAACTTTCCCCGGCCTCCCCGGCTGCTCCCGGGTTTCCTGCCGGCGTTTTCTTTCGTTTTTTGCGGAATACCCACAGCAGCGGCAGCCCGGCCGCGAGGGTCAGCCATGTCACTACGCCCAGCGCGTCGGTCACCCCCTCGACATAGGTTTGGGAGGCCGATACCGTTTCGTGCGCCGCATGGAAAGCCGTCCGGGCCGAGTAAACGGCTGTCAGGATGGCGATGCCGACGCTTCCAGCCAACTGTTTGATGCTGTTCGAGATACCCGCCGCAGCGGCCATGTCGTGCTGCGTGAGGTTCCGCAGCGAAAAGAAGTTCAGCGGGGCGAACGTGAGCCCCATGCCCAGCCCGCGGATGTAGAGCACGAAGAGGATGTGCCGGTGGGTGGTGTGGAGCGTGAAACGGCTGGCCAGCCAAAAGCTCGTCGCCAGCAGCAGGATGCCCGCCGCCGCGAGCAGCAGGGGTTTGACATAGCGCGTGAGGTAACCCGATACGGCCGACAGCACTCCTTGTATGAGCCCCACGGGCAGGAATACGCTCCCGGCCATCAGCGCCGTGTAGCCCAGCCCGCGCTGCATGTAGAGCGGCAGCAGGTAGGTGCCGCCCAGCATACCGATCGAGAAGAGCGTCAGCACGGCCATCGAAACCCCGAAGTTGCGCTCCCCGAGCAGGCGCAGCTGCAGCAGCGGCGCCGGGCTGCGCAGCTCCGTGCGGACGAAGTAGGCGAGCGCCACGGCCGCCACGGCGAAACAGCCGATCACCGTGGGCGAGGCCCAGCCGTCGTGGTTGGTCGGCGAGTTGCCCCGCGCCAGCGCATAGATCGCCAGCGGCATGAAGAGCGCGATGGCCACGAATCCCCGCCAGTCGAACGGGTGCCGCGCCGGGCTTTTCCATTCTTTCTGGATAAAGGCCGAGAGCAGGATGGCGAACACTCCCACGGGGACGTTCACGTCGAAGATTCTGTGCCAGCTGTATGCGTCGACCAGGTAGCCGCCCAGCAGGGGGCCGAACGAGATCGACGCGGCGGCGGCCATTGCCCACAGGCCGAGCGCCAGGCCGAGCTGCTCGGGGCGGAATTCGCGGGTCACGATCGCCAGTCCCAGTGACTGGATGATGCCGCTGCCGACGCCTTGCAGGGCGCGTGCCCCGATCAGAAACAGGTCGCCCGGGGCTTTGCCGCAGAGCCACGACCCGAGCGTGAAGAGCGCCAGCCCCAGAATATAGATGCGTTTGTTCCCGAAGCGGTCGGCGAACCAACCCGCCGAGGGGAGCATGACGGTCATGGTGATCATGTAGGCGGTGATGACCCATTCGGCCGTCGAGATGCCGATGCCGAAAGCCGACATGATGGCCGGCAGCCCGACGTTGACTACCGTCACGTCCAGCACGGCCATGAACGTCCCGAGCATGATCATGCCCAGGATCCACCATTTGTAAGCGTTGCTTTGCCGGATATGTTCGCCGAGGGTCGCCATCGGCGGGCGATACGTCAAAAAAAATGCCATGCTGCCGATGCCTGCCGCATGGAATGCCCGTCCTTCTGCGTTTTTCTTTCCCGGGCTTCTCTGCTTCCCCGGGTACTGCTCCCGCTCCCGCCGTCCGTCCCGTTGCGGTAGCGGCCCGAAAAAGGGGATGCCGCTTTTTGGCGGCATCCCCGTACGTGCAGGCCCTGTAAGCCGGGTTCTGTTCCCGGGGCGAACCCCGGGCCCCTGTCATTTATCTAGGGCGGCAGTCTCCTGCCGTCTCAAGCAACCTACCCCCCGGCATCGGGCGAGCAACCCTTAATTGCCGGTATACACGGTCTTGCAACCCGCGAGACGTACTGCCGGGCGGCATCGCTGCCCCCGCGGTGGGCTCTTACCCCGCCTTTTCACCCTTACCCGCCGGGATTACGAAAATCCCCTGCGGGCGGTCGTTCTCTGTTACGCTCCTATACCCTCACGGATATCAAGTCGTTAGCTTGCGCGGTGCTCTGTGTTGCCCGGACTTTCCTCTCCCGGCCTCGGCCGGCAGCGACAGGGCGGGCCTGCCCCGCAAAGGTAATAAAATTCGGCGGATTCCCGCTCCGCGGTTGCGATTTCCGGACATAAGCCGGGAATATCCCGGCTTGCCGCCATGGTATTCGCGTCCATGCCGTGCCCGGGCTCCCGGCCTGTGCCGTGACGCATTCCCGCCGGGCGGCAGGGTGCTCCCCGAGGCGGCGGCAATACGCCGCCGTCCCCGGCTTCCGCCTTTTCCCTGTCGCCGGATACGGCGCTGCCTGCGCCGTATCCCCCGTTCCCTTTCGGCATACTCCGTCCGGACACACCGTATGCCCCGTACGGAATCTTTTTTGCAAATATTGGATAAAGTTGTATTTTTGCTTTGTCCCTCCGCCGTTCTTCGGGGCGGCGGGCCCGAAGAATATACCGGCCGATGGCAGATAACGCGCATACGATCGACATACACGACAACCGCACGGTTGTCGGATTGCTCCGTGCGGGGGATGAAAAATGTTTCGATGCGCTTTTCCGCCGCTATTACAAACCGCTCTGCACCTATGCCACGCGCTTCGTGCCGCCGGTACGCGCCGAGGAACTCGTCCAGGACACCCTGATGTGGGTGTGGGAAAACCGCACCTCGCTGATCCCCGAGATGCCGCTCAAATCGCTGCTGTTCACCATCGTAAAGAACAAGTCGCTAAACAGCGCCTTGCGCGACACGCTCAAGAACCGCATCATCCGCCAGCTGGCCGAACGCTACGAAGAGACGTTCGACGACCCCGATTTCTACCTCGAGGGCGAACTGGTGCAGCGGCTGACCGAAGCTCTGCGCAAAATGCCTCCTGAATTCCGGCAGACCTTCCGTATGCACCGCCTGGAAGGTATGACCCACAAAGAAATAGCCGTCCGCCTCAACGTCTCCCCGCAGACGGTCAATTACCGTATCGGGCAGACGGTTCGCCTGCTGCGCGAAGAGCTCAGCGATTACTGGCCGCTGCTCGTGCTGTTGCTGTGGCCTGACCTCTCCTGATAAGGAAATCTGAATTTTTTTTCGCCGTTCCGTTAGCATCCTTTGCTGACGGATTGTATTACTTTATAGACAAGCAAACAGCATGGCAAATTTCGAAATCGACGAAGAGGTATTGGTAGCCTTCCTCAAGGGCGAGCTGGACGCAGCGCAGGCGGCGGCCGTAGAGGCGTGGTACGACCGCTCGGCCGCAAACCGCAGGATGCTCGGCCAGGTCTATTATATATTATATGTCAGCGACCGTATCAACGACGCGGCCGGTATCGACGTCGAGCGTTCGCTCCGGCAGTTCAAGCGCCGCATGCACGCCGGACGCCGTATCTCCCTGCGCCGGAGCGCGGTGCGTATAGCCGCTGCGGCCGTGATCGCCGCGGTGCTCCTGGCCGGCGGGCTCACGACCGTGTTGCTTTCCAAGCGCCTGGCGCAGCCCGTGACCGTCGTCACCCAGCTGGGCGAGCGGTCGCAGGTGGTGCTGCCCGACGGGACGAAGGTGTGGCTCAATTCGTCGAGCAGCGTGGAGTACGTCGCCCCCTTCTTTTCGCGCCAGCGCCGCGTGAAGATGGAGGGTGAAGCCTATTTCGAGGTCGAGCACGACCGCCGGGCGCCGTTCGTCGTGTCGACCAACGGCCTGGACATCGAAGTCCTCGGCACGCGTTTCAACATCCGCAACGACGACAACGAGCATCGTGTCACCACCGTCCTGCTCGAAGGCGCCGTCAAGGCCTATGCTTCGGGACGCGAGCAGGCCTCGGTGCGCCTGCACCCCGCGCAGCAGCTGGTTTTCGACACCCGGACGCACGCCATGCGCCTGACCGACTGCCCCTCGGCCGAACGCTCGATCAACTGGATCGACGGCCGCTTCTGCTTCGAGCACGATACCTTCGGGGAGATCGTCGCCGAGCTCAAGCGCTACTACAACGTCGACATCCGCTTCATGGACAACCGGCTCCGCGACATGCGCTTCTCGGGCAATTTCCGCGTCGAGGACGGCATCTACCACATCATGTCCGTATTGCAACTGACCTATAAATTCAATTACAGGATCGCCGGCAACGACATCGAACTCTACGCAAACCCTGAACGATAACCGAATACGAACTTAAAAACCTTCGATCCGCCTATGGAAAATTAACGTCTCTTTTTTCCCGGATGCCGCACTTTTCGGCGGCCTGTTTCGACACCTAACCATTACACTAACCTAAAATCTGATCCATGAAAAAAACTAACCTTGCGACAGGCAGGGGAGGACGTGTTGTCGCTACATGTTTCCGTTGTCTGTTCGTTATCCCGATGCTGCTCCTGGGATGCTTCGGCGCCACCTCTGCCGCAGCACAGACGCAGCAAGCCCTCTCGCGTGTGAGCCTCGATGCCCCGGACGCGACGGTCATCACGGTTTTCCAGGCTATCCAGCAGCAGACGGGCTGTTCGTTCGTCTACAATACGTCGGACATCGACACCGACCGCAAAGTGAGCCTTTCGGTGCACGACGAACCGCTGCAGGCCGTGTTGGATAAGCTCTTCGCGGGTTCCGACATCGCTTATACCCTTCGGGACAAACACATCGTGCTCTCGAAGAAAGCTAAAAATTCCCCCCCCCACAGCGCTCAGGGCGGCGTTACCGGAGTCATAAAGGACGATAAGGGCATGCCCCTGGTCGGCGCCACCGTGCTTATCAAAGGTACGACGACCGGTGCCGCCGCCGACATCGACGGCAATTTCTCGCTTCCGCAGGCCAAACCGGGGGACACGCTCGAAATTTCGCTCATCGGCTATACCAAACAGGAGCTTCCCGTCTCGGGATCCGCCCCGTTGTCGGTGGTCATGCACGAGGACAACGAAGTGCTCGACGCCGTGGTGGTTACCGCCCTCGGCATCAAAAGGTCGGAGAAAGCGCTGACCTACAACGTGCAGGAGGTCGCGGGCGACATCGTCAACACGGTCAAGGACGCCAACTTCATGAACTCGCTTTCGGGCAAGGTCGCCGGCCTTCAGATCAACGCCAGCGCCTCGGGCGTGGGCGGTTCCACGCGCGTGGTGATGCGCGGCGTGAAGTCCATCAGCGGCAACAACAACGCCCTCTATGTGATCGACGGTATCCCGATGCCCGACCTGCGTTCGTCGCAGACCGAGGGCACCTACGAAACGCCCGACGGCGGCGATTTCGAGGGTATCTCGAACCTCAACCCCGAGGACATCGAATCCATGACGGTGCTTTCGGGCGCCACGGCGGCCGCGCTCTACGGTTCGCAGGGTGCCAACGGCGTGATCGTCATTACGACCAAAAAAGGCGAGGAGGGGCGCGTGCGCGTGAACTACGCCAACAATACCACCTTCTCGTCGCCGTTCGTCATGCCGCAGTTCCAGAACACCTACGGCACCGACGCTACGGCACCTTCCATGAGCTGGGGCACGAAGCTCTCGACCCCGACCTCGTACGACCCCTCGGATTTCTTCCAGACCGGCTTCGAGGAGACCAATGCGATCTCGGTCTCGGGCGGTACGCGCGTGAACCAGTCCTATTTCTCGGCCGCTTCGCTCAATTCGCGCGGCATCATCCCCAACAACGTCTACAACCGGTACAACTTTACCTTCCGCAATACCACGCAGCTCATCAAGGACAAGCTGACGCTCGACCTGGGCGCTTCCTACATGCGCCAGTACAAGCGTAACCCGCTCGTGCAGGGCCTCTACCACAACCCGCTGATTCCCATTTACCTCTTCCCGCGCGGCGACGACATCTCCAAGTACGAGGTTTACGAGCGTTACGACGCCACGGCGGGCTATATGAAGCAGTTCTGGCCCCTGGAGTTCATCACCGGCGTCGAGAACCCCTGGTGGATTACCAACCGCGAGCTGTTCGAGAATACGGCGCACCGCTATACGTTCAACGCCACGCTCAAGTGGGACATTGCCGACTGGATCACCCTCACGGGGCGCGTGCGCACCGATAACATGGTGATGAACTATACGCGCAAGATCTATGCCTCGTCCGACAAGCTGTTCGCTTCCGAATACGGCAACTACCAGAACAACAAGATCCACCACAACAACCTCTACGCCGACGCCCTGCTGTCGATCAACAAGAGTTTCTTCGACGACAAGTTCTCCCTGTCGTTCAACCTGGGTGCGAGCATCCTCGATGACAAGAACGACGGCGAAGGCTTCGAGGGCCACCTGGCCACCCTCGCCAACAAGTTCTCGGTCTACAACGTGGATATGAGCCATTCGCAGACCAAACCCTACGCCGACCGCTACCACGACCAGACGCAGGCCGTCTACGCCACCGCCCAGCTGGGATATAACGGCATGGTCTACCTCGACGTGACGGCGCGCAACGAGTGGGCGTCGCAGCTGGCCTTCACGCCCCATATGAACATATTCTACCCGTCGGTGGGCCTTTCGGCCGTCATCTCGTCGATGGCCGACCTTTCCAAAGCCGGCATTTCGTTCCTCAAGGTGCGTGCCTCCTATGCCGAGGTGGGTAACGCCCCGCAGCGGTTTATTACCGGTGTCAATACGCCCTTGCAGACGGGCGGTATCGTTTCGTCGGACTCCTATGCCCCGGCTGTCAACCTTACGCCCGAGCGCACCAAGTCGTTCGAAGTGGGCCTGAACGCCAAGTTCCTCGGCAACAAGATCTGGACGGACGTGACCTATTACAATACCAACACCTACAACCAGCTTTTTAGCTACGATGCACCGCCCAGCACCGGCTACAAACGGGCATATATCAATGCCGGCAAGGTCAACAACTGGGGTATCGAAGCGGTCGTGGGTTACAAGAACAAGTGGCGCGACTTCTCGTGGTCGACCAATGTCAACTTCTCGATGAACCGCAACGAGGTGAAGGAGCTGGTTCCCGAAGGCACGCGCGACGTGGCCGGTAACCTGGTGACTGTCGACGAGGTGAACATGGACTACGGCGGCTACCGCATGAAGGTCAAAAAAGGCGGTTCGATCGGCGACTTCTACGTGACGGGGCTCAAGACCGACGACCAGGGACGCATCTATGTCGACCCCAATACCAATACCGTCACCACCGATCCCAATACGTGGCTTTACGGCGGCAATACCGAAGCCCGCTTCCGCCTGGGGTGGAACAACCGGTTCTCCTACAAGGGCGTGAACCTCGGCGTGCTGTTCGATGCCCGCATCGGCGGCCAGGGCGTTTCGGCGACGCAGGCCCTGATGGATCGCTGGGGTGCCTCGCAGGATTCGGCCGATGCCCGGGAAAACGGCGGTGTCTGGATCTCCGAGGATCAGAAAGTCCCCGATGCCAGGGTCTTCTACGCCAACAACGGCAACGGGCTTTCGATGCTTTCACACTACGTTTACAGCATGACCAACGTCCGCCTGCGTGAACTTACTCTGGGCTACGACCTTCCTTCCAGGTGGTTCAACGACAAGATCGGCATGACCGTGTCGCTCGTCGGCCGCAACCTGTGGATGATCTACAACAAGGCGCCGTTCGATCCCGAGATCACCGCTTCCACGGGTACCTATTACCAGGGGCTCGACTATTTCATGCAGCCCAGCGCCCGTACCATCGGCTTCAGCGTAAGACTCCAATTCTAAAACTTCAGACCAATGAAACGATTCAATCATACAATAGGATTTTTCGCCGCTGCGGCGCTTGCCGCCTGTACCGGTGACTTCGAATCCTTCAACACCAATCCCGATGCGGTGCAGTCGGTCGACAAGAAGACCTACATCACCACCATGCAAATGGATGCCGTGATCCCGTGCAGCGACGTGGGGGCCAACGAGTTCCAGCGCGCCTGCAACCTGATGGGCGACGCCTTCGGCGGCTATCTCTCCCCGATCCAGGCCTTCAACGGCGGCAGCTATACCTGTACTTACGACCTCGACGGTACGGACTACAACAACGTGCCTTTCTCGGTGGCTTTCACCAATGTGATGCCTGCATGGCTCAACCTCAAGTACGCCTACCAGAACGGACAGGTTACCGACGATGTCTTTGCCGTTGCCGAGGTCATCAAGGTGATGGCCCTCCAGCGTACCACCGACATCTACGGCCCGATCCCCGTTTCGAATTTCGGCCAGACCGAAAACCCCTACGAATCGCAGGAGACCGTCTACAAAAACCTTCTCACGGATCTGAATGCCGCCATCGTGGTGCTCAAGGAGTATGCGGCCAATGCCGCCGACGCCAGGCCGTTGCAGAAGGTCGACGCCGTTTACCAGGGCGACTATACGAAATGGCTCAAGCTGGCCAACTCGGTCAAGCTCCGCATGGCCATGCGCATCCGTTTCGTCGAACCTACTTTTGCCCGAACCTATGCCGAGGAAGCCGTCAGGGACGGGGTGATGACCGCTTCGGACGACGGGGCGTGGCTCAAGAGTTCCGGTTCGGTACAGGTATACAATCCGCTCGAAGAGGTGTGGAACGCCTATAACGATACCCGCATGGGTGCGACCATCGACGCTTATATGAACGGTTACGCCGATCCGCGCCTGCCGGCCTATTTCAAAACCTGCGAGGATGGCAAGTACCACGGTGTCCGCAGCGGTCTCAGCTCGATGCTGAAGGCGGACTATACCGGACTTTCGGTGCCCAACGTCGCCAAGGATACGCCCGTCGTGTGGTTCCTCGCTTCCGAGGCCGCTTTCCTGAGGGCCGAAGGCGCCATGCTCGGCTGGGAGATGGGCGGTGACGACGAATCGTTCTACAAGGCGGGTATCGAGCTGTCGTTCCTCGAACACGGACTCACGGCCGCGGCCGCTGCCGCCTATGCCCAGAGCACGGCCGAGCCCCAGGCGTTCGAAGACGCTTCGGCCGCCTCGACGAAATACAACGCCTCGAAACCTTCGTCCGTCACCCCGAAGTGGAATGCCGGCGCCGGGGACGAGGAGAAACTCGAACGGATCATCACGCAGAAGTGGATCGCCATGTTCCCCAACGGGCAGGAAGCCTGGTCGGAATTCCGCCGCACGGGCTACCCCAAGGTGATCCCGATCGTCAACAACCTCAGCGGCGGCAAGGTCGATACCAACGTCCAGGTGCGCCGTATGACCTTCCCGCGTTCGGAGTACTCGAACAATGCCGCCGGCGTGGCGGCTGCCACCGCACTGCTCGGCGGAGCCGATACCGGCGGTACGAAACTCTGGTGGGATAAGAAATAATGAACCTAAAAACAACACGGAAGATGAAAAATTTCTTGAAATACGTCGCGGCCCTTGCGATCGTGGGTGCCTTTTTCGTCGCTTGTTCGGATTGGACGGATCCCGAGCGTGAAATTACGCAGCATCCCGACCAGCAGTCGCCCATCCTGCGCGATAATGCCTACTACCAGGCCCTGCGCGAATACAAAAAGACCAAGCACAAGATCGCTTTCGGCTGGTACGGTTCGTGGACGGCCGTGGGCGCATCCTACCAGACCCGCCTGCAGAGCGCTCCCGACTCGATGGATATCATCTCCATCTGGAGCCAGTGGCATTCGCTGACCCCCGAGCAGATCGCCGACAAGGAGTTCGTGCAGAAGATCAAGGGCACGAAGGTGACCTTCACGATCTTCTCGGACAAGATGCCCGAGCCGTTCCTCACCGAGATCGGCGGCGGCGAATATACCGACGAGGCCATCGAGGCCTACGCCAAAGCCTACTGCAAGGACTCGATGGACAAGTACAGCTACGACGGCATCGACGTCGACTACGAACCCGGCTACGGCGCTTCGGGGCCGTTCGTGGGACATGACAACGAGCTGTTCAGGAAGCTGATCCTGGCCATGAGCAAATACGTCGGCCCCAAGTCGGGGACGGGACGCCTGCTTATGATCGACGGCGTGCCCTATGCCGTGCATGCCGATGTGGCCGACTGCTTCGACTACGGCATCGTGCAGGCTTATAATTCTTACGGCTATACCGATTTGCAGGATCGCTTTGACGAAGCCGATAAGAAAGGCTGGAAGCCCGAGCAGTATATCTTCGCCGAGAACTTCGAGTCCCTCTGGAAAACCGGCGGCGTGTCGCATGAATGCCGCGACGGCCAGAGGGTCAACTCGCTGCTGGGCATGGCGCGCTTCAACCCCACGCAGGGTTTCGGTGCCGGTTTCGGTGCCTACCACATGGAGTATGAGTACGCCAATTCGTCGATGCCTTACAAGTATATGCGCGAGGCGATCCAGGATGTGAACCCCGCCGGCGGCGACCTGATCGTCGGTCTGACCTCGACCGGCTTGTCCAAATACCTGTTCCTGGTCGGGGACGACGGTACCATCACGGGCGAGGTGGACGAAAAAATCCGGGTCGAGCTGGCTCGTCCTGCCCCGGCCGACGTTTCGTTCCCGCTGGCTATCGACAATTCGCTGGTCGATGCCTACAACGAAAAGCACGGCACCTCCTACGAGCCGATCGACCCCGCGCGTGTTTCACTCGGCACGCTCGGCGTGGCAGCCGGTGCGTTCTTGTCCGACGAGGTGTCCGTTACCGTAAGTTCTGCCGGGATCGAGAAGGGTTACTACCTGATCCCCATCGTCGTGGAACTTCCCGCGGAAGACATCTATACCTCGAAGGAGCCATTGGTACGCTACCTGCTGTTGACGGTGTCGGCGATGGAGATCGACGTCGATGCGACGGCGCTTACGGGCGTGAAGATCGAACCTGCCTCCGGGTGGACGATCGTCTGCTACCAGGGCACCGCTTCGAGCGGCGCCAACGGCGTCTGGAACCTCGATTCCGATGCGCAGAAGGCCTGCATGTTCGACGGCAAGCTCGACTCCAACTGCTGGTATGCCGCGAATGCGTCCTATTCGTGGGGGAACGGCGGCAACTTCATCATCACGCTGGACAAGGCCTACGACATCAACGGCTTCCGCTGGCATATCTACTACGAGGACTCCAACCCCGAATGTACCGATTTCCAGTACAGCGAGGACGGCACCAACTGGTATAGCCTCACCAATGAAATTTCGTTCGTGCCCAAACTCTCGGCCGACAACTGGAAGATATTCCAGTTCAAGAAGACCGTCAAAGCCCGCTATCTCCGGGTATACGTCGGCCGGGTAACCGATTTCACCAGTATGAACGAGGCCGAGATTTTCGCCCCTGCAAACTAAACCTAAAACAAGAGAACTATGAAACTGAAATATTTGGTCGCTCCGCTGTTGTTCGCCGCCGCTGCGGCGACGGGCTGTCAGGAGTCCGCGGAGACCTATCCTGCGATCTACATGACCGATGCGCAGAACAATCCCGACAAATCAATGACCATCGACGAACCCCCTGCCGAGACCTCGATCACCGTATCCTCCTCGGTGGTTATGGAGCACGACGTGCGGATCCAGTTGGAAGTGCGGCCCGAACTGCTGGCTGCCTATAACGACAAGTACGGCAAAAACTACCAGATTCCGCCCGAGGAAAGCTACGCCCTGAGTTCGACCGAAACGACCATCCTGGCCGGCTACAACACCTCTTCGGCGATCGACTTCACGGTGTCGTCCGTCTCGGAGTTCGCCGAGGGCGTGACCTATTGCGTCCCCGTGGGCATCAAGACCGTATCCGGCGGAATAAGCGTGCTCGAACCGAGCCGCACGCTCTTCATCGTGCTGAAGACCCCGGTGATCAGCAAGGCGATCTACCTGGGATCGAGCAACATCTACAAGGTGACTTCGTTCCAGGAGAATTCCGACCTGGCAGCCCTTCCGCAGCTCACGCTCGAAGCCCGCGTATACATGCTCGGCTTCCAGACCCGCGATCCTTATATCAGTTCCATCATGGGTATCGAGGGCATCTGCGGCGTACGTTTCGGCGACGTGAAGGTCGATCCCGACTGCATCCAGATCTGTCACGACTCCTACCAGCCCGCAGCTACCGACAAGCCGTTCGACAAGGAGAAGTGGTACCACGTCGCCGCAGTCTGGACGGGCTCTTCGTGGGACATCTATATCAACGGGCAGTATGCCACGGGCGTGGAAACGCAGGGCGAGACCATCGACCTGACGAGCGACAATTCGGGCGGTTTCTACCTGGGAGCCTCCTATGGCGGCGGCCGTACGCTGAACGGCTATGTCGCCGAGTGCCGCGTATGGACACGGGCTCTTTCGCAGGCCGAGATCGCCAACAACATGAACTATGTCGATCCCACGTCCGACGGGCTGCTCGCCTACTGGCGCATGAACGCATGGGAGCCCAAGGAGAGCGGTTCCGGCAATATCGTGCGCGACCTTACGGGCCATGGTTACGATGCCATCGGCGACAGTTCGAATCCGACGATGATGGACACCAAGTGGAATTAGTCCGCTTATAGACCGACAAGGGCCGTGCGACCCCGGCATAAGCCGGGTTGCACGGCCCTTT
>OHQH01000739.1_pt1 | contig 17878 bp, 19 predicted proteins | sample 1577891 | NCBI WGS metagenome assembly OHQH01 (sample SAMEA3879601, study PRJEB24766) | human gut metagenome | biome: human-associated habitat; feature: feces | place: USA | collected 1985/1987
AACCTGCCATAAAAAGCACCTCTCATCTTTTATCTGCGACCTGAAAGCTGTCAGCTTCAGTATATCATACCTTTGCAGGATGCGAAAGCTCTTATGTACGCCGCCCGCAGGCGGCAAAAATCAGTTCATTGGAAATTCCAGTCCTGCAAACTCGGCATCCGTCAGCCGTTTCAGCTTTTCAATGACCTGCTCTGACAGTTCCCGCAAAGCAGTTTCATCCGGCATCAGGTAGCACTGCATCAGCCGCAGCTCCCGCACCAGCCCCTGCCGGGTGCCGGTATTGTAGAGCATCATCAGCATCAGCTCATCATGGTTAAATTGCATGGTCATTCCTCCCCTTCCGGCACTTTGTGGGATTGCATTCCGGCATATCGCATTTCGCCTTGAGTTGGCTCAGCTATGTATGACTATCGTTATTTTTCTTTACAAAGACGGCCTGCCATGCTACAATAGCCGCATCTACGGCCACCGGACAACAGGAAAGGAGTATCTCATGGCCAAAACTGCTGACACCATTGCCATCTATTCCCGCAAATCCCGCTACACCGGCAAGGGCGAAAGTATCGGAAATCAGATCGACCTCTGCCGCGAATATATCCGCACTCACTACGGCGATGCCGCCGCGGAACATGCCGTTGTCTTTGAGGACGAGGGCTTTTCCGGCGGCAACCTGAACCGCCCGGACTTCAAAAAGATGATGACTGCGGCCAAGGAACGGAAATTCAAGGCCATTGTGGTCTACCGTCTGGACCGCATCAGCCGCAACATCAGCGACTTTTCCAGCCTGATTGAAGAACTGGGACGGCTGGGCATCGACTTTGTGTCCATCCGTGAAAGTTTTGACACGTCCAGCCCCATGGGCCGCGCGATGATGTACATCGCATCCGTGTTCAGTCAGCTGGAACGTGAGACCATCGCGGAGCGCATCCGGGACAACATGCACGAGCTGGCAAAGACCGGGCGCTGGCTGGGCGGCACGACCCCCACTGGCTATGCTTCCGAGAGCGTCAAGAGCATCACGGTGGACGGCAAGACCAAAAAGGCCTGCAAGCTCAAGCTGCTGCCGGACGAAGCAGAGATCATCTACAAAATTTTCGACCTCTACGAGCAGTACGATTCTCTGACCATGACCGAGACCGAGCTGCTGCGGCAGGGCATCAAAACAAAAACCGGGCGTTCGTTCACCCGGTTTTCCATCAAGTCGATTTTGCAGAATCCTGTCTACCTGATTGCAGACAAGGACGCCTATCAGTATTTTGTGGACAATGAGGCAGAACTGTTCGCCCCGGAGTCCGATTTCGACGGTGTGCGCGGCGTGCTGGCCTACAACCGCAGCGACCAGGAAAAAGGCCGTGCCACCGTCTACAATCCCATCAGCGAATGGATCGTTTCGGTGGGCGAACACCCCGGCATCATCTCCTCGAACCGGTGGATTCGGGTGCAGGAGTCGCTGGAGCGGAACAAATCCAAGTCCTACCACAAGTCCCGCGGCAACGAAGCCCTGCTCACCGGCCTGCTGTGGTGCTCCTGCGGCAGCCGGATGTACCCGAAGGTCACCGGGCGCAAAACTGCCGACGGGCAGGTGGTCTTTCCCTATATGTGCAAACTGAAGGAGCGCAGCCGGAGAGAGTTATGTAATGTCCGGAATGCCAACGGCAATTTGCTGGATGCTGCCATCTGCGAGCAGGTCAAGCACCTTGCCGACCATTCCAGCGACTTTATGAAGCAGTTGGAAAAGGCAAAGTCCGCCCACGCAGGCAACCGCTCCGAGTTTGAGACCAAGCTTTCCACCCTGCGCAAAGAGCAGGCCGAGACGCAGCGGAAGATCCATGCACTGATCGATTCGCTGGCTGACTTCAGCGACAGCACCGCTGCTGTCCACCTGAAAAAGCGCATCGAGGAACTGAATGCACAGGATGCCACCCTGAGTTCCCGCATCCGGGAATTGGAAAGCCTTACGGACGAAGGCGTTCTGGCAGGGATGGAATTTGACCTGATGCGTCAACTGCTGACCGTGTTCCACGACAACATCGACGATATGACCGTGACCCAGAAGCGTGCTGCCATCCGCACGGTGGTGCGCAAAGTGGTGTGGGACGGCAAGGTGGCTCATGTGGTGCTCTTCGGTTCACCGGAGGATGAGATTGACTGGACCACCTTCCCGGTAGACCCGGAAGAGGACGAGAATGACCCCGATGGCGGTGGAGATGGTTCCGATTCTCCGTCCGGCGTTCGCTCGGGTGAGGATAGCATTCGCTATCCTCTCCCAACGGATACATAGGTTGGTCAATGGGTGGCAAATCCGCCTCTCCATCCTCTGCAAACAGGTACACATAGGCATTTTTGCCGTCCCAGACCACCTTTTTGACGATGGTGCGCAGCAGGCGGCGTTTTTCCTCCAGCGTGGCAGAATCCACCGCGCTGGCGAAGGATTCGATCATTTCCTGATGGAAGGCGAACTCCTGATGGAGCATCCGGCTCTGCTCGGTGAGGGCTTCCAGCTCGGCAAGGCGCAGCTGCTGGGTCTCGCTCTCCTGATGGAGCGCGTCGATCTGCTCCATGACGTACTTCGCAGAGGTGTCGCTGGCAACGGACAGGGACTCCACCAGCCGCTTGATGCGCTCTTCCGTCTCGGCATGCTTTTCCCGGAGCAGCGCCAGCTCTGCGTCGTAGCCCTCCTTGCTGCCGCTGATAACCTTTTTGGTCTGCGCCAAGAGCTTGGAAAGGGTCTCCTTGTCGGCGGAGAGCTTGCGGATCTCTTCAATGATCTTGGCGTCCAGCGTGTTGCCGTTGCAGTTTTTCATGGCACAGACGCTGCCGTGGCTGCGCTCCTTGGTGGAGCACATATAAGTATAAATTAGGTCGCCATCGGCATTGGTACGGTTGGTCAGTTTGGGGCGCATATAGTCGCCGCACTCGCCGCAACGGAGAAGCCCCGACAGCAGCGCCACATTGCTGCGTGGCCTGCGGTAGCTCTTGGACTTGTTGACATCCAGCATGGCCTGTACCTGCACCCAGTCGCTGCCGGAGATGATGCCCGGATGCTTGCCCACTGCCACGATCCATTCCTCCATGGGGCGGATCTGATTTGCCTTGCCGGGGCGCTGGAGCGTGCGATTGTACGCCATGACACCGTGCTCGCCGTCGAACTCCGAGCGTTCGGCAAACAGGTCAACATTGTTTTCTTTCAGATACTGATACGCCGTCTCGTCGGCGATCATATAGACGGGATTTGTGAGGATACCCCTGATGGCAAAGCGGGTGAACTGCTTGCCGCGCTTGGTGACGCAGCGATGCTCCAGCAGGTACTGGTCGGTCTTGCTAAGGGAGCCGGTTTCCATGAAGACGGAGAAAATCGTTTTGACCAGCTGGATTTCCTCCGGAATGGGCTTCAGCTTGCAGGCTTTCTTCACCTTGCCGTCCACCGTCACGCTGGACAGGCTCTCCGAGGCGTAGCCCGTGGGCGTTGTGCCGCCCAGCCAGCGCCCGGTCTTGGACAGCTCGTGCATGTTGTCCCGGATGCGCTCGGCGATGGTCTCCCGCTCCAGCTGAGAGAACACGGACGCAATGTACATCATAGCCCTGCCCATGGGGGAGGACGTGTCGAACTGCTCGCGGATGGAGATGAAGTCGATGTGCCGGTCGCCCAGGTCCTCGATAAGCTTGGCAAAGTCGCCGATGTTGCGGCTGATGCGGTCGAGGCGGTAGACCACGATGGCGGCAAAGGCGATCTTCTGCGAGTCCTTCATCATTTTCTTGAACTGCGGGCGCTCCAGATTGCCGCCGGAAAAGCCCTCGTCCTCGTAGACCAGCACGTTTTCCGCCGCTTCCTCGCCAAAGTGCATGGCAATGTACTGGCGGCACAGCTCGATCTGGTTCTCGATGCTCTCGCCCTTGCCGGTGAATTTGGATTTGCGGGAGTAGATGACGTATTGCTTCGGCGTATCTTTCGTTTTCATGGCGGCACCTCGCATGATGTTGTATCGTTAGGTTGATAGGCATATTATATCGGATTGGAATCCGTTTGAAAAGGTACCCAAGGGAAGAATCTGAAAAAATATTGGATTTCAGGGCATCGCTCATGCCATTTGATAAAATGATTGATGGAATGAGAGATGGAAAGCCGCCGCCCCGATTTTTCGGTCGGGACGGCGGTTTTGTCATACAAGACTTCTCAAATATTCTTCCACATTCTGATACTGAATGCCCTCAACCACTTGGCTTTCCCCGCGATAGAGGACGAACTTTCCGGTGATCGGGCCGTAGCGGTGCTCGGTCTGGGCGCATTTTTGCTCGTCGATCAGATGGCGGTACTGCTGCGGGACAGCTTCCTCGCTGTGCTTGATCTCGAAAATCCGGCAGGAGCCTGCCTCCGGGTCAAACACCACCATGTCAAATTCACCCACAGGGAATTGCAGGACGAACACCTGCTTCTTGGGGGTTGCCAGCTTGGTTTCCAGCAGGACAATGTCCTCCAACATCCGCCCCTTGATCTCGGTCAAGATGCGCTGCTGCACGGCAGTACGCTCCGCCAGAGACAGGGCACTGAACGTCTCATCCAGCAGCAGACTGCGGATCAAAGCATCCGCCTGCGCATAGCGGAGTCCCGGCTGTGCGATCACCGTGCGGCTGGACTTCGTGCTGACATCCGGCAGGTGCAGCACGTCGATCTCCTGCGTTAAGTCCAGCAAGTCTAGGTATTCCCTGATCTCCGCCGCGTGTACTTCGTCCAGCGCTACCGTCTGCTCTGTCTTGTTGCGGATCTCCAGCAGCTTTCGCAGACTATCGGTGACAGCCGCAAGGTCAATGCAGTCGAGGATGTCCGTCGGGTTCTCCCGATCCCGGCGCAGGTTGCTGGCGGAAATGCCAAGGTCGTGGGACTTCCAATCCTGCGACAGCACCTCCAGCGTGAAGCGGTGGTTGATGTCCTCCACGACCCGGTTGATGGCGTTGGTCAGCTCATTCTTGTCGTACAAATCCCGCAAATGACGGAAATGCCCTTCGTACTGGTAGCAGCGCAGGGAGTGCTGGATGTTGCGGGCAATGGCCGTGTCCACATACTCATCGGCGCTTTCCTTACTGGCAAAGGTGGAAGTCTCGTTGTAGTGGATGCCGCCGAGACTCATGGTGCCGCCGTAGCGGATATACTCGTCGATGCCATGGATGCCGAGAACGGACTCAAACTCGCGGTAAGGGATGAACGTGGTGTGCAGCAGGATGCAGCGTCCGTAGAGCTGTTCGTCCTCAGCAAAGAGAAATCCCATCGAGTCCGCGCCGGAGAGTACGGTTTTCATGCCGCAGGCCGCAAACACATCAGAAAACAGCGCCGCGCCCTCGATGAAATCCTCCATCAGCGTCACTTCATCAAGAAACACATAGCGGAAGCCCTGCGCTTCCAATGCCTTGAGGTCGCGGTTCACGTCTGTCAGTGTGTCTTTTGCAGTGATCTGAATGAACGCTACCTTGGTAAACTCCGTGTCGCTCATCTCTGCAAAAATCTGGCGGATCATGGTGGTCTTCCCCGTCCGGCGCAGGCCGTAGAGAATGAATACCTTGTCCTGCGGCTCGCCATAGACAAAGTCGTGCAGCTGCCGGAAACACTCGCGCCTGCGATAGCCGCGAACAGACGCCGCAAAGGAACGCAGTGCCTCGCCGGTGCGGACATTGGTGGTAAACACAGAAAGGTTCGTAGGTTTTGCCTTGGGCAGCTGCTTTTTCAGCGCCTTCAGCTCCTGTTCCAGCGCCTTCCGCCGCTCGATTCGAGCGTGAAAATCCTCCAATTCGTCCGCGGGAATATACTTCTCCCGCCGCTTCTTGTCCTCTGTCCAGCGGTGGTAGAAATATTCCTTGCCGTTGACGGTTTTCTTCGTAATGGAACCGGCTGGCAGATCAGCAATCAGCTGTTCCAGCTCCGCCGCACGTGCCTGCATCTCAGATAACTCCATAGCGCACCTCCTGCGAGATAATATTCTATGTAGAATTATGCCCCATTATACCCGCGAAATCAAGGGTATAATGGGGCATAATTATTTTCTTCGAACTGTTTAGCCATTCCCGCCATGCAGCCAGCAGTCGTCGCTGTGGGCATTGATGACGCCGATGGCCTGCAAATAGGAGTAGATGATGGTGGAGCCAACGAAGGTCATGCCCCGCTTTTTCAGGTCCTTAGAAATGGCGTCGGACAGCGGGCCGGTGGTAACGGCGGGGTCATTTTCGTAGATGATTTTCCCGCCTGTCCAGCTCCAGATATACTTTTCAAAGCTGCCGTACTCTTCCTGAATGTCCCGGAAGATACGGCTGTTTTTGACACTGGCCCGGATTTTCAGCCGGTTGCGGATGATGCCCTCGTCAGAGAGCAGTTGGGCGATCTTTTCCTCGCCGTAGGCGCAGACCTTGTCCAAGTTAAAGCCGTCGTAGACCTTCCGGAATCGCTGCCGCTTGTTCAGCACCGTCTCCCAGCTCAAGCCCGCCTGAAAGGATTCCAGAATCAGCAGCTCATACAGAGCGTGGTCATCGTGGCACGGAACGCCCCACTCCTCATCGTGGTAGCGGACATAAAGGTGGTTGGCCAGATTGCACCACCGGCAGCGGGGCTTGTTTTTTTCTTCTGTCATGGGAAACCTCCTATACGTCAAAGAACCTTCGCCGCATTCTCGACCATCTGTCGGTACTGCTCTTTCACGTCCGCCGGGGCCTTGATGCGCACCTTGCCCTCGAAGCCAAAGATCCAGTTGAAGAACACCTTGCCGACAGCAACTTCCTCAATGACCCGGAAATTCTGCAGGTCTCCGGCATAGGTGTGGACGTCCGGCCCGAATTGGTCGATGATCGCATCCATCACGCCGTTGTCGCAGAGCAGCTCCACCTCTTTGCGAGGAGCGTTGTACATCCGGAAGGTGGTTTTCACATACTTTTCGACGGAGAAACCGGCCTTGGGCGGCACCGCAGGCTCGTCGAGAATCTCCGGCTGCTCCGCAATGCGGTCTACCCGGTGGCTGCCGATGTTCTCGTACTTGTCCGAATAGCCCACCACATAGTAGTTGTCGCCGTCCCAGACCAGGGAGTAGGGGCTGAAAGTGTATTTCTCTCCGCCGTGATGAAGCACGCGCTCCTTCTTCACGTTGTATTCAATCTTCCGGAAGCGGATTTTCTTATGCCGGTTGATGGCTTCGTTGATGGTGTCGATGATGTAGAAAATCTGCTTGTTTTCCAGCTTTCCCCGGCCGTCCACAACCACATTGCGCTTCAGATCCCGGGCCTTATAGATGCCTGCCGTAGCGCTGCTTCAGAATGCTGGCCAACTGGGCGGTGGTCAGATAGTTGTCCTCATCCGTGCATTCCTGCAGGATCTGCAGAAGGTACAGCGGTCTCAATTTTGCGTCGATATCCATGGTGTTACTCCTTGATCGGTTCGGGTGGTTTCTGCCTCATTTCTCAGTTGGTACGACAAACCGGAAGTTACCGATTCCATACCATTACAAATTCTTTTTCGTCCGTATTGTTATCTATGTTTTCGGATTGAATGGCAAATTCTTCTCGCAGATAAAATCGAATAGCTTTCTTGTTCTTCTGATAAACGCTTAATCTTAGTGTAGATTTGCCTTCTTTAGCGTAATTTAACAGTTGCTTTCCGATTCCTTTTGATTGTACTGCTTTTTTCACGAAAATTCCTTCAATGTAGTTATCGTTCATTCCGATGAATCCGCCTATCTGCTTTGTGCAATCATCTTCATATACATACACTTCCGCAAGGGGCATCATTCCTTTTACTGTATCAAAATTGCTCTGCCAATAATCTGGAGATATAAAACTATGTGCCTGAATATTCGTATTTAACCATATTTGCATCACTGCATCTATATCACCGTCAACATATTTCCTAATCATTTCATCAACTCCGTAAATTCCGATCTGTCGATGTCTCTTCACCTTTCGCTTTCCCCCTGCGGCGCAAAATAATGCGCCTGTGCATAGGCGCACTGTTCGTTGAACCGCCGGGCGGCTTCCCGGCTCAGGGGCGTGTCCGGCTGCATCATGTCAAAGGCGTGCATATCGGAGTGGTACACGTCCACGCTGGCGGGAATCCCGCATTTCTTCAGGTTCTCGATATACCGCACCGTCTCGGCATAGAATGGCTCGCCGTCCCCCACGAAGGTGTAGGCAGGCGGCAGGCCGGAGAAATCCGTCAGACGGGCGGGAGCGGCGTAGGGCGACAGGCCGTCCCGCTTCTGCCCCCGCAGATAACAGCGCCAGCCAAAATGGTTGCGCCGGGTGTTCCACACCTTGCCGTGGTTATCCCGGGAGGTTTCCGTGTCCCGGTCGTCCAGCATGGGGTAAAGGGGCATTTGGAAGGCGACGTTCACCACACCGGTGTCTCGGGCCTTGATGCACAGGGCGGCGCACAGCCCGCCGCCTGCGCTCTCGCCGCCCACCATGAATTTGGTCAGCACGGATGCCCAACTCGGCAGCGTGGGACTTCATTTACACTAGCGCCGCATGGCAATCGTCCAGCACAGCAGGATATGGCGCAGCAAAGGCCAGCCGATACCCCGGCGACACTACCACCGCCCCGAACTTTTTCACCAGGTCGACCGCCCGGGACATATGCACCATTTCCTTCATGCCGAGAATGTACCCGCCGCCGTGGAGCCACAGCACACCGGTGGCCCGCACCGGGACAGTCGTCGGCGACAGCACCAGCGCCGGGATCCGGCGTCGGCCTGCGGGAATGGCGATTTTTTTCACCCGAATCTCCGGGTCTGGTCTCATGGATAACATGGCTTTCTCCTTCGGTTTCCTCCGCTGTTATCTTAAATTTGGGTGGCCGCATCCTGCTCTTATTGGTCATTCCGGTTCACTTCCTGCTCCAGCAGGAGAAAACGGTCAAAGTCGCTTTCATACAGGCGGTCCTGAATGATGCGGTATTTTTCATATTCCGTTTCCGCGTGGAGCTTTGCCTGCTCCGCACTGATTTTCCCGGGTCTGGTCAGCAGCTGGTTCCCGTTAAACTCGAGGAAGCCGTCCAGCCGCTTCGCCCAGTCCTCCATACTCATGGGGATCTTACGCTCGGCCTGCAGCTCGGCATAGTCCAGATACAGCGACACAATGCGCTCCAGATAGCGCATTTCCTCTGTACTGAGGTAGTTTTTGGCGACGGTCACATCCGCTTTCAGGATTTTCCCTTCTGGCGCATTCTCCCAAGTGGTCAGTCCCATATGCTCTTTGCTGGCATCCGCCCGTTCCACGATCAGCTCCGCTGCCGTGTGGCGGTGAACGGCAAAGTGCATTTTGTTCTGCACGGTCTGGAAAAACTGCCGGGTCGTCTTGGCGTCCTTATCGTAGTCAAACGCCGTGGCATACAGGTCGGTGACCTTCTGATAGAATTTTCGCTCCGACAGTCGAATCTCGCGGATCTGCTGCAGCTGCCGCTCAAAGTACTCGTCCGTGAACATATGACCCTTTTTCAGGCGCTCCACATCCATAGTCCAGCCCTGAATGGTATGGTCCTTGACGATCTGTCCGGCCCACTTGCGGAACTGCACTGCACGCTGGTTGTTTATCTTGAAGCCAACGGCGATGATCATTTGGAGATTATAGTGGTCTTGACTGCGGCTGACCTGACGATTCCCCTCGGTTTGAACTGTCAAGTATTTCTTGACAGTTGCTTCCGGCGTAAGCTCACCATCTGCGTAAATTCGGTTGATATGCTGAGAGATCGTCTGCTTTGTCACATCATACAGTGCCGCCATCATCTTCTGTGTCAGCCAGATATTCTCGTCCTCATACCGCATTTCATAGCTGGCGTCGCTCTCACCGGTGGAGGCCACAAAAGTCAAATACTCAGCTGCTGAACTGCGAATCGCCACGTCTTTTTTCTGCTGATCCTTCATATCACAGCACCGTCCCCTCAGGAAAATTTGGATGTTCTTCTTTTAGAACGGCAAGCATTTATTATTGCCTGCCGAATTTTTGCGGTTTATCTGCCGTGATGGCCACCTTGATGACCCCGTCCAACCGGTTTTCAAAGATGCGGTAGGCTTCTTCGATTTCGCTCAGAGGAAAGCGATGGGTGATGAGCGGCGTGGTGTCCAGCTTGCCCTGCTCGATTAGGCGCAGAATTTCCGCGCAGTCGCAGCCGTCCACGCCGCCGGTCTTGAAGGTCAGATTCTTGCCGTACATCTCCGGCAGCGGCAGCGTCTGTGCCTCGTCGTAGAGGGCAACTACCGTTACAATGGCGTTGGGACGGGCGCAGCGCCATGCAAGCCGGAAGGTATCCTTGCCGCCTGCCACCTCCAGCACCACATCAGCGCCGCCGTGGTCGCTATTTAAGAGCACAAAGCCCTCGCATTCCTCCGGTGTGCAGGTCAGCACTTTCGGATAGTGCTCCCGGACAAAGGTAAGTCGTGCCGGATCTTTCTCGCAGACGATGATGCGCTTTGGCTCTTTCAGTGCTGCGCACAGCAGCGTGCAGATGCCTGTGGGGCCTGCGCCGATGATGAGGACGGTGTCCTCACTTTTGATCTCCGAAATCTTCGCGGCCCAGAAGCCGGTGGCAAGAATATCGCCCACAAACAGCGCCTGCTCATTGGTGACGCTGTCGGGAATCTTGTTGAGTCCCTGATCGGCATAGGGCACCCGGACAAGCTCCGCCTGTCCGCCGTCGATGCGGCAGCCCAGTGCCCAGCCGCCGTCTGGGTCGGTGCAGTTGTTTACCCAGCCATGCTGGCAGAAATAGCATTCGCCGCAGAAGGTCTCCACATTCACCGTTACCCGGTCGCCGGGGCGCACGGTTTTGACCGCTGCGCCGACGGATTCCACCACACCCACCATCTCGTGGCCGACGGTGATACCGGGCACGGCACGGGGTACGGAACCGTGCTTGATGTGCAGGTCGCTGGTGCAGATAGAGCCCAGCGTCACCCGCACGACGGCATCCCGGGGATCGATGATCTCCGGCTCCGGCTTGTCCAGCAGCGCAAAATGGTTGTGTTCTATGTAGGTCAGGGCTTTCATGAGTGTTCTCCTTTTGAAATACCGCGGCACTTATTGTGCGGCGGTGTCCTTTTGCAGATGGATGTCGGATAGGATCACCGGGATCTCTTCATCTGTGTCTTCTTTTTTCCACGCCACAACAAAGCGAACTTCGGCCGAGCACGGCGTGTATCCATTTGACCGCAGACGATCCAGCCGCTCCCGGCAGGCCTTGGACAGCTTTGCAATCCGGACAGTTCTTCCGTTCAGTTCGGCCAGAAGAAAATAGTTCTCCAATGAAAGGGCCATGCCACTTGAACTGCACCCCATTTGTTAGACGGTATATCATACTATCTAACAAATGGGGTGCAGTTCAGCTTTCAAAGAGCAGGGAATTTGACATTTATCGGTCCGTACCTATAAGCTTCCGGGAACAGTCCTCCAGCCGCGATAAAGCTTCATTCCCTGCATGCCGGCAAATGAACTTCGCAGCCTCGTCCAGGCGAGGCGGACGATAGGACACACCGTGGCAGTCCGAGCCCAGGATATCTATTTCCCGGTTCCGCAGCATCTTTACGGCCCTGTGCTTCGTGCGCCAGTCAAGGAAGAACGACGCGTTGCATTGGAACAGAATGCCCATTCGCCGCAACTTAGGCCACAGGGCGCGGGGCTGGTCGGGGAGATATCGCTCCACATGCGCCAGCACGACCGTCATCTCCTGCTGCTGAGCCAGCGCAGCGAGATCCTCTACCGTGCGGGAGGACCAGCCGCTGAAAGGCATTTCCAGCAAAAGAACACCGGTATCTTGTATGCATAGCTGCCGGACCTGTTCTGTGCGGCTGATCCCCTGAAAGTAGTGGACCTCAGCACCCAAAAGCACATGAGGAAGTCCCTGCGTGAGGTGTGCCCGTAAATGCTCCCAGGCGTCCGCGCGGCGGCGCAAAAATACGTCCGGCGGGTTTTCATCCGCATAGAAATGCGGCGTGGCAATAACCCTTTCGACGCCCTGCTCCTGAAGCATACGCAGCATCTGCAGGCTTTCCTCGATGTTCCTGCTTCCGTCATCCATGGCTGGCAGAATATGCGAATGGAAGTCGATCATGGCGCTTTATTTCCTCATATGGGGTTTATCGGATTTGGGGGAGGGACCGGGAGCCGCTTGTGCCTCCTCTCCGTAGCCATAGCCGTATTTGTAGCGGCTGTAGCGCGCATATCGGCCATAACGGCCGCCGGAAGCCGTGGCGCAGGTCATAACAAAGCCCAGCACCTTGATATGCAGATACTCCAGCTGGCGCAGTGTTGCCGAAAGATCCTGACGGTTGCTGTAATCCTGCCGGACGACAACGAGCATCCCCTGGATCAGATTGGCGACAACCAGGCCGTCCGAAACAGCGTTTATCGGCGGCAAGTCAAAAATAACAAAATCAAAGCTTCGCACCAGGTTTGCCGTTACGGCGTTCATACGCTCCGAACCAAGCAGTTCGGACGGATTGGGCGGGATATCGCCGGACGTAATGACCTTGAGGCTGTCCAGCAGTCCGACATCCTGAACCACATCCTGTTCCTGACACAGACCTGCCAGCAGATTGGACAGACCCGGAGCCGGATCGATCGCCAGACGGCGCGCCAGATTGGGACGCCGCATGTCCGCCTCGATCAGCAGGACCTTCTTGCCTGTTTCGGCGAGCGTATAGGCAAGGTTGATGGACGTCGTGCTCTTGCCCTCGCCGCGCATAGCGCTTGTAACACCGACGACCCGGCACTTTTTCTCATCCGGCAGGGCAAAAGTCAGATTTGTGCGCAGCAGCTTATACGCCTCGGAGGCGGCAAAGCTGAGCCGGTCCCCCTGCATGGCACGCTGTTCCCTTAAAGAGACAGCTTCCTCCGGAATAGGCTGTTCCTTCCTGAAGATCATTGGTGGGATCCCTCCTTCTGCCTGTACCCGTAGTCATGGCCATTGCTTTGCTGCAAAAGCTCAGGGATAACCGCCAAAACCGGGATCTGGGGATACGCCTGAAGCAATTGATCTTCGCTGCGGATCTGATTGTCAAAAAGCTCCCGCAGGATAAAGAACGCGCAACTGAGAATAAGACCGGTCAGCATACCCAGCAGCGTATAGCACGGAATGCTGGGGCTTGCCTTTGAGGTGGGAAGCTGCGCATAATCCACTACCCGCACAGAGCTGCCCTCCACTACGTCGGCAATGCGGGCCGGAAGCACCTGAGTGACCGTGTTGGCAATATTCCTGGCCTCCTGCGGATCGGTGCTGGCAACAGTGATCTCGAAAACTTCAGTTCCGTTGACCGCCTGCGCACGGATCATTTTGGTGAGCTGTTTGTCCGTATAGGTCAGCTTCGCGGCTGAACGGATCTGATCCAGGGTGGTGCGGCTGCTGAGGATGACCATATAGGTGTCTACAAGGCTCTGCGCCGCGGAAAGCTCGGAATTGCTGATCGGCTTGCCGGGATCCTGTGTGTTATTGACGTACATCAGGGCGCTGGCTTCATAAGTGGGGGTAATCAGAAAGCGTGCCCAGGCAAAGCAGATCGCGCCAAGTACCACCGAGATCAGGGCGATGATCCACGCGCGGCGCCATAGGGCACTCATCAGCGTGATCATGTCTACCTCGCGGCATGCATCACTCTTGTTCATGAATATCTTTCCTTTCCGTTTTTAGTGGAGCATCCAGTAAATCGTGAAATAATGATAATATTGTAGCATAACACTTTCCGGATTTCAACGTTTTTATTCTTCACATTTACTTATATTGAGTCCTGTATGTGAATCATAGCAAACGCAGCAATAGGGCCCTTCTTCTATCGGGATCGTCTTTGTGACCACAGCGTATTTTTCATAGCAGTGCCGTGTTGCGTAAGAGTAGCGCGCTGAATCCCCTATCGCCTCGCTCCTTTTCGATTTACTTCTGCATAAAAAAACGAAATTATACTTGATTCAGCATTTTCTCTTGACTATTCTTTTCTATATGCTATTCTATATGCTATAAGAATTAGCGTTATTACTTACTAAGTGCGCTCAGGACGTTCCATTATATGTGAAGAAGCATAGATGTGTAGATGTTGTTAAGAAATTGTATCATGCGATAAGGTTTTGCTTCAATTGCAGCAGCGTGTCGTTCAGATGTGCGAAATCGAAGTTTTTTTCATCACGCAAAGCATTGGCTTCGTAATTTAAAGTTGCTGCGTATTTTCAAAGTTGATATCGGCCCAAGAGGAGAAAATTAGGATGGAGTACTCAGTTTTAATGTCTGTGTATACAAAAGAAGAACCTGCATATCTTGATACAGCCATTCAAAGCATGCTGGATCAAACCGTCAGAACGGACGACTTTGTAATTGTATGCGATGGGCCGCTGACAGCAGAGCTGGATGCGGTTTTGGAACGGCATCTTGCGCAAAATCCTGCCGTACTTCATCTTGTCCGCCTTCCGCAGAATATTGGCACCGGGGCAGCATTGAATATCGGCCTTACTCATTGCAAAAATGAATTGATCGCAAAAATGGACTCGGATGATATCTCCGTCTTGGACCGGTGCGAACGGCAGCTGAAGGAGTTTGCTGAAGATGACAGGCTGACGGTAGTCGGCGGAAACATTCTTGAATTCACGGAGGACCCGGCAAAGCCTGTCAGCCGGAGACTTGTTCCCTGCGATAATGAAGGAATACAAAAATACGCAAGGAGACGGCAGCCGTTTAATAATATGACGGTCATGTACAAGAGGAGCGCTGTTCTGAAAGTCGGTGGCTATAAGGCGATGACCCGCAGCGAAGACTATGATCTGTATGTCAGGATCCTGCACGAGGGCTACTACTGCAAAAATATCAACGACGACTTGGTGTTTGCAAGGATCAAGGAAAACGCGGCAGACAGAAGGACTTCACATGCAACCTACCGGGGATTTATAAAAACAAGATGGAGCGCGCTTCGATCAGGCTTCTCGTCACCGTGGGATTTCCTGGTTGCCTGCGGCGCACAGACGGTCGTTTTCTTATCTCCGGCATTCCTTCAGAAGTTGATTTACAGGAAAATCCTGCACAAGCCCGTCGGAGACTCTGTCGAGACACGTATATTGCAGCAGGCGGAAATGAAACAGCATGCTACAGGAGGCTGACAGCAATATACTTTTGGGGAGATGCCTCGATCCAAATATATATAAACCAGATTCACACAATCATCAACGAACACCGCTTGCGCGGCGGCATGACCGAAGGCGCAGCGGATTTTCTGAGCCACGGCGGAGAGGAGATCAATGGCAGTTCAACTTGAGAAGATGACTGTGCACCAGGAACTTCTGCTTGTAATGCTGAAGGATTTCGATGCAGTATGCAGAAGGCATCATATTTCATATCAGCTATTTGCGGGAACTGCTTTGGGCGCTGTACGCCACCACGGGTTTATTCCGTGGGACGACGATATTGATGTTATTTTGATCCGCAGTGAGTATCAGCGCTTTTTTGACGAGGCCGCTGGTGACTTTGACCCGGAAATTTATTATGTACAGCAGGAGCACGGCGCGCATTGGCCGATGCCCTTTTCCAAGCTACGGCGGAACAACACCACCTGTATAGAAAAATATCACTCGCGGGATCCGCAAATGCATCAGGGCGTTTACATAGATATTTTTCCCTGCGATAATCTGTCCGGTCACCCGGCCGCAGGATGGCTGCAGTTTGCCGCATCAAGGGCGATCTTCGCGAAGGCGCTCTATGCGCGGGGCTATGAGACGGACAGTATTGCGAAAAAGCTGTTCATGCAGTTCTGCCGGTTGCTTCCCAGAGGCCCTCTTGAAGAATTCTGCGTGTGCAGAAGCGGCTCCGGATCGGGTATGGTACAGGCCTTTCTGGCTGGCGGCAGAAAATATAAAAAGAACATTTTCCCTCGTGCCTGGATCGAAGATACGGTCTATATGCGCTTTGAGGACGCCGATTTCCCCATATCGTCGCACTACGATGCACTCCTGACGCAGCTATATGGTGATTGGCATACGCCTTCTCCGCCGGCTGAGCGTAAGTGCAAAGAACATGTCGCTATTCTCGATCTGGAGCGTCCCCATACGGAGTATCTGGAGATACAGCAAACCATGCGGATCGAAGATCATACGAGAAGTATTCGCTGATATAAAATCAGGGTACATAGCTGGGGTTCGCGGTCCATTTCCTGCCGTCCGGTGAACTTCAGCGCGCTCTGTTTGAACAAGTGTATGCTTGCAGTCTGCAATGAGCATATAAATCACACAAAAAGGAAGGGAAAACATGCAACACAGGAAACGAACCAAAGTGACTGCAGCGCTGCTGGCGCTCTGCATGCTGGTATCGCTGCTCCCAGTGACGGCTTTCGGCCTGGATCCGCAGAGCGCGGAGCTTGGCAAGGGAAGCACCATTGACGGCACGGGATATCATGTCACGTCGGTAAAAAACTACTCCATTGCACCCGACATTTCCGAGCGAGTTATTATCACCAATAACGATGCGGGTAATTCCCAGACGGTTGCAAACGTCATGGAGGTCAACACCTCCGGCGGCCGGGCCAAGATCGTGGCCGGTTACGGCAACCGCAACCCCAAGGAGCAGGGCTGGACCCTGAAAACCACCACGGACCAGGCCCATGTCTATGAAAAAGAGTCCGGTCTGAACGTGGTGGGCGGCGTCAACGCCTCCTGGTTCAACATCAACACCGGCGAGCCCTCCGGCTATCTGGTGATGAACGGCGTGGTGCACCACGACAGCTCCAGCCGGGCGTTTATCGCCGCCTTTGACGACGGCTCCGTGAACGTGTTCCGGGAGGGCACCACCTTGGCCCAGGCCGAGGCGGATCAGAGCGCCAAGCAGGGCAAGACCGTGAAGATCCTGGAGGCCGTGGACGCCCTGGTGGCCATGGTTTGGGACGGTAAGGTGGTCATCACCGAGTCCGGCAACAGCGGCTACTATCCCCGCACCTGCGTGGGCATCAAGGCCGACGGCACCGTGGTGCTGTTCCAGGCCGACGGCACCATGGCCCCCCGTTCCGTGGGCTATACCGCAGCCGAGGAGGCCCAAATGATGGTGGCCCTGGGCTGTGTGGCGGCCATCCAGCTGGACGAGGGCGGCTCCTCCACCTACATCTCCCAGCGGGAGGGTGAGCAGGATGTGACCATGCGCAACACCCCGGCAGGCGGCAGCGAGCGCGTGGTGTCCGGCACCATCCTGGTGGTGTCCACCGTGGCGGCCTCCGGCGAGTTTGACCACGCCGCCGTCACCCCCGACGACGAGTACTATACCCCCGGCTCCTCCGTCACCCTGACGGCGGAGGCCATGGACTATTCCGGCGCTGCCGCCAAGGCCCTGCCGGAAGACGCGGTTTTCACCGTCAGCGACGCGTCCATGGGCACGGTGACCGCCACCGACCTGTCCGGCAGCAGCGCCAGCGCCGTGTTCACCTCCTCCGGCAAGACCGGGGATGTGACGGTGAACCTGGTCAGCGGCGGTCAGACGGTGGGCTCCGCCGTGCTGCATGTGCAGAACCCCGACCGGCTGGCCTTTGCCTCTGACGAGGTGAACCTGAACTATAAGGACGTCAGCGATCTGGGCTTCAAGGCCACCTATCAGACGGAGACGGTCCATCTGCAGGATAACGATATCCAGTGGAGCATCTCCGACCCCGGCGCCGGAAGCTTCAGCGGCAACCTGTTCACCGTTACCGACAATGTGAAGTATTCCGGCAGTCCCACCGTCACCGCCGTGCGGGGCGACCTGACGGCCTCCGTCACCGTGAACATCGGCATGGAGCCCACCATGATCATTGACGGCGGCGACGCGGATCCCTGGGATTACTCCACCATCGGCACCACCGTGGATGAGACATTCAGCGGCATAGCGTCCAACGCTGTGGCCGTTGGCCATTATGCACTTGTC
>OHQH01000811.1_pt1 | contig 16500 bp, 14 predicted proteins | sample 1577891 | NCBI WGS metagenome assembly OHQH01 (sample SAMEA3879601, study PRJEB24766) | human gut metagenome | biome: human-associated habitat; feature: feces | place: USA | collected 1985/1987
GCACGTTTTTTGCGCATGTCGAGTTTGTGTCAAGTGCGCGCAGACACAAATCTCGTTTATTCCTTTGCAACGAGAAAACGGTTTGAGGGATCGCAGAGGAAGAACGTATCTCCGGCATAGAGCTTTTCGGGGACGTTCGGGGCGAGCTTTTTCCCATTTCCAAGAAAGGTTCCATAGGAGGAACCGAGGTCGGTCAGGACGAAGCAGCCTTCCCCCGGATTGTAGGAAAGCTGGCAGTGGCGGCTGCTGATGCCGGGCGTGCTCTTTTCATAAACGATGTTGCAGAACGCAGGATCTCTGCCGATGGTAACCTTTCCCTTGAGCAGATCGAAGCTCTGCCCTGCGTAGCTTCCGGTCATTCCGCGCAGGATCGCATGGGCGCCGGAGCCGCCTGCCGCGCCGGAGGGTACAGGATTGCCGTTTAAGCCGCTTGCTGCGCCATTTGCCAGACCACCGCCAAAACTGCTGCTTCGATCTGCCAGGCCGCTGCGGTTATTTGTAACGCTGGCTGCAGCCTTCCTTTCCTTCCAGAAGAAAAACGTGCCCGCTGCGATCAACAGAATGCCGAGTAGGAGCAGCACAGCACTGCCGGGACCGTGGAACAGGGAAAAACCGGAGCCCGAAAACGTGTAGGGAATGCGCTCAACATCCAGGATTTTCGTCAGCTCGTTGATGATGATGGCATAGTTCATGCCAAGGCTCAGCCCGGTATTGGGATCAATGGCGCCTGCAACGTTGATACCGATTACGTTTCCTTTTTCATCGACCAGAGGACCGCCGGAGTTGCCGGGAGCGATGGAAACGTCCATTTGAAATGCCTCATAGGTGGAAAAAGAGGTGGTTGTACGTTTGCTGATGATGCCTCGGGTGATTGTAATATCGTCTATATCGTAGGTGGCAAAATCCTGACGCTGGGAGGAATTGCCGGGATAGCCGAGCGCGTAGGCGGTGTCGCCGATCTTGATGTCGCCGGAGTCGCGCAGCGTCAGGGCAGTCCGCTTATCCGTCGGGGAGGGCAGCTGCAGGATGGCGATATCCTTTTCCTCCTGAGGGGAAAAGTAGATGACCTTGGCTTTTACATAGTCGTTTTCCGCTGCGGAAAAAAAGACATCAATTTCCCCTCCGTAAAGACTGGAATCATAGCGGGGATAGGTATAGGCTTTATTGACGACATGCCCGTTTGTCACGATGTACTGAATCGGCTGTCCGGGCGTGCCGATGGCCCAGCCGGTTCCCATTCCGGCTTCGCTGTTTCCTTCGTTGTCATAGACTGTCGCATAGACCATGACGATACCGTTTCTGGATTCATAGGGATCCTCAGAGGAGCTTTTGGTCAGTCCTGTGATGCCGAAAATGGATGAGACAGCGCCGATCAGGATTAGCACAAGGGCGATCAGCTGTTTAGAAGAGAGTTGTTTGGTTTTCATTCAGTATTCTCCTTTTCCCTGTAATAATGTAAAACGATTGCGGTATAGTTATCCTGTGTGGGAAGTGCGGCTTTTCGGATTGCTGTTTCGAGCGCGCTGCAGCAGTCCTGAACCGGAAGCTCCATCGCCTCGCGGATTTGTTTCAGGGTCAGTGGATCGCTGATTCCGTCGGAGCATAACAGCAGGGTATCGCCCGGAAAAAGGGAAAGTGGAATGTGGGTGCGGTCCAGCGTGACCTCCTCCTTCCCGATATATTGGGAAAGTGCGCCTGCCTGAGGGTCAGAAAAAGCTTCCTCGATGGGAAATGCACCGTGAAAGGAACGCAGCAGCAGGTCCTTTTGAAATTCCTGTCGGGTGTTTAATGCATAGAGCTGATGCTCCCGGAGCAGAAAAAGGTCGCTGTCTCCGACGCTCCAGAAGTGCAGTTGATTTCCCAAAATCCAGGCAGCGACAAGGGTGCAGCCGCCGTGGCCGTAAAACTGTTGATAGATCTTCCGGGTGCATGTAAAGATCAGCTCCGATACAGCTTTTGTCTGCGGCTCAGGAAATGGGAAATGGTTTAACAGACAGGATACGGTTTGAATTGCGATCCGTTGTCCTTCCGCCATTCCGCCCATGCCGTCACAGAGAACGGCTAAAATCCCGTCTGTTTCATAGCGGTCTGCCGGAGAGATTCCGAAGGCATCCTGCTGCTGTTCACGCTGTCCGATTCCCTGCAGGTTTGCAATGTCCAGAATAGAGGTCTGTTCCGAAGTCAGAACGGTGGTAACGCAAAGCGACTCCGGTGCTGGTTCGGATGGCTGCTGCTGAGTCTGTACTTTTTTTCGCTTTTTAAAAAAGAACATGGGCTATTCCTCGCTCCACTGAAACTGTTGGCTGCAAAGAGGCAGGAAAAGCAGTCGGCTTTTCCCGACCTCGATGATGTCGTATGCTTTGAGCGGATGAACCATTTCGACCTGTTCATCGTTGCAGTAGGTAATGCCGCGTCCCTGCCCGGGCGAAAGGGAAAAGGTGTTGTGTTTTACATCGTAAGTGACCAGTGCATGACTTTCACGGGATACGGTATCATCATCCGGCAGGGAAACATCCATCGCGGCAGCCCGTCCGATAAAGTTTCTTCCAGAAACAAGACGGAAATCCGTTCCACGGTGAGGACCTTCGATGCAGATCAAAAAGCCGACTGCCGGATCAATACCGATTTTCTTTTTCATCACAGCGACTGTTTTGCCGCTGTCGAAGGCTGTCGCAGCAGCTGCTGCAGGATTGTCCGGAAAGGCAGCCACTGTCTTGCCGATATCCGCTGCAGCCATCGTCTTTCCGATCCCTGTATTCTCCTTGCAATACGGACAGCTCTCAAATCTTGCTTCATCATAGAAATGACCATTATCACACTGCTTCATAGAGTCCTCCTTGTTTTCTGAAGGAAAATGCGACTGCATGGAACGCTGCGCTGCGGTTTGCGTCAGGCGGGCATTTTCCGTTTTGCAGTTTCTTTCGTTACCTTCAGTCTACGCATCGGACGGTTGTCCGGGTATGCCGTATGCGCGCCAAAACGGCGAAAAATGCGGGTTGGCGCTGGTGCGCCAGGGGGAAAATAGGGAGAAGTGTGGATTAGGAATCGATTTGAGTCGGTAATTTGAGAAAAATGCAATTTATCGAATCATACTTTAGTAAATCGTAATTGACTAAACCGTAATTCGATACTATGATGAAAGAAACAGGAGGTACGGCAGAATGTTTATCGGACGGGAAAGAGAGCTGCAGACGCTGGAGCGGCTGTTTTATTCGGATCATTTTGAGTTCGCTGTTATTTACGGCAGACGGCGTGTGGGAAAAACTGCTTTGATCAGTCGTTTTATTCAGGATAAAGATGCGATTTATTTTATGGGTGTTGAAAGCAGTGAAAAACAAAATCTTGAAAACTTGAGCAAAAGTATTATGGAATACAGCAGCGGGATAGAGGCTGAGACGTCCTTTCTTTCTTTTCAGGCGGCACTGGAATATGTGTTCCGACTGGCAGAAAAGAAACGGGTCATTCTGACGATCGATGAATATCCGTATGTGGCGCGCGCTTCCAAAAGCCTTGCTTCCACATTACAGTTGTTGATTGATAAATATAAAGAAGCTTCAAAACTGATGTTGATTCTCTGCGGATCCTCGATGTCCTATATGGAGGATCAGGTTTTGGCATATAAAGCCCCCCTGTACGGACGGCGCACTGCCCAGATGAAAATACAGCCGTTTGATTTTGCGGAAACCTGTCGTTATTGCCAGTATTTCAGCCCGGAAGAAAAAGCCTTGATGTATGGAGTTGCAGGAGGTACGCCACAGTACCTTTTACAGATGAATGATCATCAGAGTGTGGAGGAAAATATTAAAAATACCTTTTTAAATCCGAACTCCGCAATTTATGAAGAACCCTCCAGTCTGCTGAAGCAGGAGGTACGGGAACCGGCTATTTACAATGCAATTATTACAGCGATAGCAACAGGGGCATCCCGGATGGCTGAGATTTCGACGAAAGTAGGGGAAGATTCCAATGTTTGTTCGACCTATGTGAAAAATCTGATTGCACTTGGTATTATTCGTAAGGAAGTTCCTTATGGAGAAAAAACGACGCGCAAAACAATTTATTCGATCGAGGATAATATGTTTCGGTTCTGGTATCGTTTTGTTCCGGAAAATAATTCGATCATCGCCCGTGGCGCGGTGGAACTGGCTTACAGGCGGATTGAGCCGCACTTGTCAGATTATATGGGACATATTTTTGAGGATATCTGTTCGCAGTATCTCTGGGCATTGCTGCTGAAAGGAAAAAGCCCGGTTGATTTTTCGGAGCTGGGACGTTGGTGGGGAACAGATCCGCGTACCAGAAGCCAGACGGAGATCGACATTATGGCAGAGCAGGATCGGCAGGCAGCTTTGTTTGGAGAATGCAAATGGACGAATGAAAAAGTGGATGTTGGTGTGTTAGATACGCTTGTTGAGCGTAGCCATTTGTTTCATTATGATCAGACCTTCCTTTATCTGTTTGCCAAGACCGGTTTCACCCAGGGCTGCATAGAAAAAGCCGAACATCTTGGCAATGTCCGGCTTGTGACGTATTCAGATATTTTAAGAGAGCTGGTTGCTGAGACTTAGAAAGCAAGACTTTACGGAAATATAATTTCAGCTCCGGTTACAGGTTTTTGCGCTGCCATTCGATGTAGGACTGGTACAGTCCCATCCGGGATTTTGCACCGACCTTTTCATAAATGGATGTGATATAGCGCTGACAGGTTCTTCGGGAGATGAAAAGGCTGTCGGCGATTTCCTGGATGCTCTTTTCTGTGTTGACGAGTTGGTCAAAAACAGACTGTTCCCGGTCAGTCAGGGAAAATGCCGTGGAAAATGTGGAAAACGGGTCTGCATTGGGAGTGTTCTGTGGATAATCCGGATCGGAGGAAATGTCCGAAGCCGTAGAGGCGGACGAATCGTTGCCGAGGGCGGCATTTGTGTCATGGCTTGCGTTCGCTTCGCAAGTTGCCTGCATTTTGTGAGTCATAGTGTCGCCTGTCTCAGTCTGTACGCCCGGCGCATTTAACATGCTATAGGCTGCGATCAAAATGCTTACCGTTGCGAACAGGACAAGAGCCGTGATAATCAGCGTGATGCTGCTGTTCGATGCGATCAGGGAGAGAGACAGGTTTGAGACCAGGGCAGCGCCCGCATTGTTGACAGCACGCCCCATTCCTGCCCAGAGGCGCGGGCAGCGGGTATCTTCGGACAGCGCCAGAAAAGAGGTCGTAAAGAATACGACGAAAAATCCGGAGGACAGGTAAAAGACGATCAGTCCGATCAGGAAAGAACCGCCAAGCTGCAGGATTGCGACGCTGAGCGTGGAAAGCATCATAATGCAGTACATGATGAGATTCATGAAACGTCTGTTATGGAGGTCAAACAAAAATCCGGCAGCAAGTCCGCTGCAGGCGAGCAGGATACGAGGCCACTGACCGATATCCATGGTTCCGTCTGCGTGTCCCAGTGTAACGGTGTTGTCCAGCGTACTGAAAATACAGGTCATAAAAATGACGAGAAAGATCAGCAAAACGAGCTGCGGCAGGGCACCGGAGGCAGATGGAGCAGGGAGCTTATGCTGTGAGTCGGTGCTGCCGGAAGAGACGCAAGCTGACGCGTCTGACATATGTGGACAGGGATTTGTCACATCGGACACCTGAGGGCTGGAATTTGCAGTGTCCGACATCTGGGAGCTGCGGCTTGCCTCCCGGTGTTGAAACCGGAACAGGAAAAATACGATAAAAAGTAACGCGGCGCAAAGCAGCAGCTGTTCTGCCAGGGCAGAAGAAATCAGACTGTTGTTTAGAAATTGCAGCAGGATAGCAAACCCATAGGAAATGCCAACCATGCGTGCGAAATATTTTTTGTCAGAAATTTCACAAAGAAAATGGTAATGCACTGCACTGCCGAGGATGCCGAGAACCAGAAACAGAAGCATTCCGACGGCAGTCAGAAGACCGGGCGGAACAGGACTGCCAAGGATTACAAAGCAGACGATTGCCAGCATTGTAAGCGTGAAAAACACAGCGCTGTGCAGACGATCGCGAAAAAACCGAAACAGCAGCGGATAGAGGCAAAAGCCGACCGCACTGATACCGAGCGCATAATTCTGGACGTTTACCGTCCGGGCGCTGGAGGCGTTCTGAGCGATCTGGTTGACATAGAAATATTCTGTGCTCAAAAAGAGAAATGTAAAAACCGCCAGCATGGAAATGGCGCGGAGGGATGAAGGTTTTGTAAGTTCCTGTTTCATAAAGGGGAAAGCTCCATTCGTATCGTTCACGAGTGTCGGTTGACAGCTCTTTAAAAGGGGAAATGCTGTAAACCTTGAATCGGACTTCTTTTTCGTTGCATAATTCATTATATAAAATTTGAAAAAACAGTGCAATCGCTTCGCCGCAGAGAACTGAGAAAAGGGGTAACGGGAAAGAAAGTAAAAAACAACATCATAAATTTTAAAGGGGAGAGTAAAAGGTAGTTATCACAGTCTTTTCCACTTGACACACTGGAAAAAACCGATATAATAAATTGAAAATGGTTTTTAATTTCAAAATGAAGCGCTGCGGTTCGTAGGGAAAGAAGATTGAAAAATAAAATTTTTCAATCGCGGGATTTGTGTCTGTGCGCACTTGACACAAACTCAGCATGCACAAAAAGCGTGCGCAGAAATGAGAGAAAAATGGCAGAACGTGTCAGATACAGAACGAAGCAACAGGAGCTGATCCGGGATTGCCTGGAAAAACACGGCGACCGGTTTGTGACGGCGGAACAGTGTATGGACTGTCTCAAAGCCGAAGGAATTCACGTTGGACAGACGACGGTTTATCGGGCTCTCGACCGTCTCACAGAGGAGAACGCCGTGATCAAAATTCCGGCAGTGGACGGCGCAGGCGCGCAGTACCGCTATATCGGAGAATTGAGACCGGGCAGCCCGGGGCGGCTTGTCTGCCTGCAGTGCGGGAAGATCATTCCTCTGGAATGTAACAAGCTCCATGGATTTTCCGAACATATCCTGAAAGAGCATGACTTTGCACTGGATTCCTCGCATCTGATCTTTTACGGCTGCTGTCGGGAGTGCCGCAAATTCAGGGAAACACAGGAAGGACTGCAGGACAGAAATGAGGATGAATAGAAAAAAGCAATGCGGGAAGCATGCTGTGATTTCCGGCATCAGAATGCCGCAGCTGCGCTGCACACGGGTATCGGAAAGCGGCATCCTGCGTCGAGTGGCGTTGGCGCTCTGCGCGTGCTTACTGTTTACCACAGTGTTTGTCGGCTGCGGCACGGAAGCTTCTGACGAACCGGTGGATCCCAACAAGCTACAGGTGATGGCGAGTTTTTATACGATGTACGATTTCGCACAGAAAATCGGCGGCGAGCACGTCCAGGTGACCTGCATGGTGCCGTCCGGTACAGAGCCCCACGATTGGGAGCCGTCCACAAAGGATATTACCAGGATGGAGCAGGCGGACGTTTTTATCTATAACGGTGCTGGGATGGAGCACTGGGTTTCAGACGTTCTGGCGGGGCTTTCCAATAAAAAATTGATTTCCGTGGAAGCGTCGCAGGGAGTGAGCCTGCTGCGCAGTGCAGAGGAAGAGGAGAGCCATGACCATGAGGCTGTGCATGCCGATGAGGACGAAGAGGACAGCCATGACCATGGGACCGCGCATGCTGATGAGGACGGTCATGATCATGCGGATGAAGAAGACGCCGCTGTGAGCAATGCGGCCGCGCATGAAGACGATGCCGCCGACCACACTGTTGTCGCCGCACCGGACGGTCATGACGCCCACGAGCACGGTGAGTATGACCCCCACGTCTGGCTGGACCCGATGAACGCAAAACAGGAAATGCAAAACATCTGCGCAGCGTTTTCCAAGGCGGATCCGGAGCATCGCGCAGACTATCAGGCAAATTATGAGAAATGGGCAAAACAGCTCGACGAGCTGGACAAAACCTATCAGACGACGCTGGAAAATCTGTCGGAGCGAAACATCGTTGTGGCGCATGAGGCGTATGGATATCTGTGCAGGCGTTATAACCTGACGCAGGTGAGCATCGAGGGCATGTCGCCGGATTCCGAACCCGACCCGGGACGGATGGCAGATATTATCGATTTTGTCCGGGCAAACAACGTCCGTGCGATTTTCTTTGAAGAGCTGTCCGGCTCGAGGACGGCGGAAACGGTAGCGGCGGAAACCGACGTGAAGCTTTTGACCCTCAGCCCGCTGGAAGGCCTAAGCGACAGACAGGAAGAAACCGGCGGAGATTATTTTTCCGTCATGGAAGAAAATCTGCAGCAGCTGACAGAAGCTTTGCGGTAAGGAGCAGACATATGAATGCGATAGAAATCAAAAATCTGCACTTTTCCTATGGAAAGGAAAATGTGCTGGACGGCGTCAGCCTTTGCCTGAAAGAAGGGCGGCTGGCGATTCTCGCAGGAGAAAACGGGGCAGGAAAATCGACGCTTTTAAGGCTTTTATTAGGAGAGCTCCCGATCGGGGAAAACCCCAAAGGGGATCAAGAAGAAGGCAGCAGCGACGGCAGCATTGAGATTTTAGGGCAAGACATCCGACAGTTTAAGGACTGGTCGAGCATCAGCTATGTGCCGCAGAACGGGATGGGTGGCTGGAAGGATTTTCCGGCATCCGTGGAAGAAATCGTGCGCGCAAATTTATATAAGCAGATCGGATTGTTCCGGTTTGCGGGGAAAAAAGAGCGGCAGCAGGTAAGAGCTGCGCTGGCGCAGGTGGGCATGGAGGAATACCAGAACCGTTTGATCGGCAGACTTTCTGGCGGGCAGCAGCAGAGAGTGCTCCTGGCACGCGCCCTGGTCAACGAGCCGAAGCTTCTGATTCTGGATGAGCCGACGTCGGCATTGGATGAAAAAAATGCGTCACACTTTTACCGACTGCTCAAAAAAATCAATGCGGAGAAAAGGATCACCGTCCTGATGGTAACGCATGACCTCAAACGTGCATCGTCTTATGCGGATGATATCTGGGTGCTGGAGGACGGAAGGGTAAAACAGGAAGCTGGGAAAGGAGACGGGCAGGCATGAGAATTTTTGAGTATCTGTTTATGCAGCGGGCGTTTGTTGTCGGAATTTTGCTGGCGGCGGTTGTGCCCTGCGTCGGAATGGTCGTTGTCTGCAAACGTCTTTCCATGATCGGTGATGCACTTTCCCATACGTCGCTCGCCGGCGTCGCAGCAGGACTTTTGCTGGGTGTCAATCCGGTGGCGGGCGCAGCAGCAGCCTGTGTGGCAGCGTCCTTCGGCATTGAGGCGATCCGCAGAAAGCTTCCGCGCTATTCGGAAATGTCGATATCCATTATCATGTCAGCAGGAATCGGTCTGGCGGGTGTGCTGTCCGGTTTTGTGAAAAATTCGGCAAACTTTAACAGCTTTCTGTTCGGCAGCATTGTGGCGATCAGCGATGCCGAGATGATTTCAGTCATCGTGGTGTCCGTTGTGGTACTTGCGTTATTTTTGCTTCTATATAAAGAACTGTTTTATATTTCATTAGATGAAAGAAGCGCACGGTTGGCGGGTGTGCCGGTCGGCGTCGTCAATTTTATCTTCACGATTATGATTGCAGTGACGGTTTCGGTCGCAGCACGGACAGTCGGCGCGTTGATGGTATCGTCGATGATGGTCGTTCCGGTAGCTTGTGCGATGCAGCTGGGAAAAAACTTTAAACAGACTGTATGGTACGCTGTCGGTTTGAACGTACTGTTCATGATTATCGGGCTGTTTGCGGCGTTTTATCTGGGCCTAAAGCCAGGCGGCACAATCGTTTTGGTGGGCGTTGCAGCGCTTCTGATCATTTTTATCGGGAAACGGATTGTGTTCGGAAAGCAGGAATAAAGTCGCAATTGACACAGGGAAAAAAGCGTGCTACCATGTTCGTGGTTAATAATAACTAACCAAAGAAAGCCGTGCCGTACGATAGGTAGTATAGACATATCCTGCGCCGGTCGAAGGAGGAAACGAACATGATGAAAGTATCTGATGCAAAGAAAATCGGTTTATTTTTAGGAGGCGTATTGTTCGGAACAGCCGGAATCAAGATCCTTTCCAGCAAAGACGCGAAGAAAGCATACGTACAGTGTACCGCAGCAGCGCTTCGCGCAAAGGACAGCGTTATGAAGACCGTAACAACAGTTCAGGAAAACGCTGGCGATGTTCTGGCAGAAGCAAAGCAGATCAATGAAGACAGAGCTGCAGAAGAAGCGGAAGCTGAAGTAAAAGAAGAAGCCTGATTCAGGGCAGTGGGGGACGGAGCCGGAGACGGCGCCGTCCTTTTTGACGGAGTCCTGTTTTCTGAAAAAGCGCGAAGCGTATCAGCGAAGTGGAGATAAGATTGAAAAATAAAATTTTCAATCGCGAGATTTGTGTCTGCGCGCACTTGACACAAACTTGACATGCGCAAAAAGCGTGCGCAGAAATGAGCGGAAAAAATGAACTTTAAAATCAAACACAAAATTCCCGGGCGAATCCGGGTGCATATGGGGCAGTCCAGAATGAGCTTTGATCAGGCGGACACCCTGCAGTATTTTCTGGAAGCACAGCCAGGTGTGACAAAAGCGACCGTATACGAGCAGACGCAGGATGCGGTGATCGAGTATGACGGCGAATTAAAAGAACTGATGGAGGCGCTGAAAAGCTTTCATTATGAAGACGTCCAGCTGCCGGATTCCGTCCGTTCCAGTTCGGGACGTGCGCTGAATGTAGAGTATAAAGAAAAACTGATCGGGCATGTGGCAAAACGGTTATTTACAAAATACATGCTTCCCTTACCGATCAGAAATGTGTATACTATATGGAAAGCTTTCCGTTATGTAAAAGAAGGCGTCCTATGCCTTTCCAAAGGAAAACTGGAAGTCCCGGTTCTGGATGCGACAGCGATTACCGTATCAATTCTGCGGCGGGACTGCCAGACCGCAGGATCGGTTATGTTCCTGCTTGGTCTGGGTGAAATCCTTGAGGAGTGGACACATAAAAAGTCTGTCGGCGATCTGGCGCGCAGCATGTCGTTAAATGTCGGCAAAGTGTGGATAAAGACCCGGGATCAGGAAATCCTTGTGGATTCTGCATCCGTTGTGCCGGGCGACCATATCGTGATCCATGTCGGCAACGTCATTCCGTTTGACGGTGTAGTGGCAGATGGCGAAGCAATGATCAATCAGGCTTCCATGACCGGTGAATCCGAGCCTGTCCGCAAGGAAAAGGGCGGATTCGTTTATGCCGGAACCGTTGTGGAAGAGGGCGAGCTGACGATTGAGGTCAAGGCGGTTTCCGGCTCGACCCGCTACGAAAAGATCGTTACGATGATCGAGGATTCCGAGAAGCTCAAGTCCGCAGTAGAAGGACGTGCGGAGCATCTGGCGGACAGGCTGGTTCCCTATACCTTCCTTGGAACCGGTCTTACATGGCTGCTTACAAGAAATGTTACCAGAACGTTATCCGTACTGATGGTTGATTTTTCCTGCGCATTAAAGCTTGCGATGCCCCTGACTGTCCTGACAGCGATCCGGGAAGCAAACGCAGCGAAGATCACCGTAAAGGGCGGAAAATATCTGGAAGCGTTTTCGGAGGCTTCCACCATCGTATTCGATAAGACCGGTACGCTGACCAAAGCGCAGCCTACGCTGCATTCTGTTATCGCATTCGGTGAGGAAAAGGAAGACGATCTTTTGTGTCTGGCAGCATGTCTGGAGGAGCATTTTCCTCATTCGATGGCAAAGGCGGTTGTGCGTGCAGCGGCAGAGCGTAATCTGGAACATGAGGAAGTACATTCCAAGGTGGAATATATCGTTGCACATGGCATTGCCTCTTATGTTGGAGAAAAGCGTGTGGTGATCGGCAGTGCTCACTTTGTATTTGAAGATGAGAAGTGCCGGATCCGTCCGGAATATCAGCAGTGCTTCGATGAACTGCCGCTGCAGTATTCCCATCTGTATCTGGCAATTGACAACGTGCTGGAAGCAGTGCTCTGCATTGAGGATCCGGTGCGTGAAGAGGCAAAACAGATTATCCGCGAGCTGAAACGGGAAGGCTTTACAAAAATCGTCATGATGACTGGCGACAGCGAGCGAACAGCAGCGGCGATCGCAAAACAGATCGGCGTGGACGAATACCATGCGGAAGTTCTGCCGGAGGACAAGGCGAACTTTGTCCAGCAGGAAAAAGAAGCCGGACGCAGGGTAGTCATGGTCGGCGACGGAATCAACGACTCCCCGGCGCTTTCTGCTGCGGATGTTGGTATTGCGATCAGCGACGGTTCGGAGCTTGCGCGGGAAATTGCGGATATTACAGTCGGTGCGGACAGCCTGCAGGAGCTGGTTTACCTGCGCCGCTTAAGCAAAGAAATGATGCGTCGGATTCATGTCAACTACCGTGCAATCCTTGGCATCAACGGCAGTTTAATTGCAGCCGGTGTGACCGGGCTGATTCAGCCTACGACATCCGCGCTGCTGCATAATACGACAACACTGGCCCTGAGCCTGAGAAGCATGAGCTGGAAAGTTCCGGGAGAGGCAGGGCAGGAATAAAAAGAACGGAGACAGAGAATGAAAAAGGCGATGATTGCCATGAGCGGCGGCGTAGATTCGAGCGTTGCGGCATGGCTGATGAAGCGGGACGGATATGATTGTATGGGCGTTACGATGCGCCTGTTTGCCGGAGAGGACAGCTGCGAACGAAAAGGGCATACCTGCTGTTCGTTAGATGATGTGGAGGATGCAAGAAGCGTTGCACGTCAGCTGGGCATTCCGTATTTCGTGTTCAATTTTACGGAAGATTTCGGCACACAGATCATGGACCGCTTTGTCTGCGCCTATGAAAACGGATTCACTCCGAATCCGTGTATCGACTGTAACCGTTATATGAAGTTTGAAAAGCTGATGAAGCGGGCAAAGGAGCTGGATTACGATTACGTTGTAACCGGACACTATGCCCGAATCGAAGAACAGGACGGAAAGTTCCTCCTGAAAAAAGCCATCGATGAAAAGAAAGACCAGAGTTATGTGCTCTACAGCCTGACGCAGGAGCAGCTTGCACATACGCTGTTCCCCCTGGGCGGCATGACGAAGCCGCAGATCCGGGAAATGGCGGAAGAACAGGGACTGATCAATGCGCGCAAGCATGATAGCCAGGATATCTGCTTTGTACCGGACGGAGATTATGCCGGATTTATTGAACGATACACCGGCAAAAGCTTTGAGCCGGGCAATTTTGTAGATCAGGAAGGACATGTGCTGGGGCAGCATAAGGGAATTATCTGCTATACGATCGGACAGCGCAAAGGGCTGGGACTAGCCCTGCATGAGCCGATGTATGTGTGCAGGATCGATCCAAAGACCAATACGGTAGTCCTTGGACGCGACCGGGATCTGTGGTCAAAAGAGCTGACGGCGAAAGATTTTCACTGGATCAGCGGTGAGGTGCCGACGGGCACGCAGCGCATCAAAGCGAAAATCCGTTACCGTCACCAGGAGCAGTGGGCGAACGCAGAGATCACCGGACCGGACAGCATTCATCTGGTCTTTGACGAGCCCCAGAGGGCAATTACCTGCGGACAGTCGGTTGTACTTTATGATGGCGATATTGTAGTGGGCGGAGGAACGATCAATGGATTATGTGGTTCTGGATCTGGAATGGAATCAGGCGTCTGACAGCCGCGATGCCCGCAACAGACTGCTTACGTTTGAAATTATTGAGATCGGTGCGGTAAAATTAAACAGCCGGATGGAAATTGTGGATACCTTTGAGGAGCTGATCCGTCCGCAGGTTTATGATACCATGCACCATATTACAGAAAAGCTGATCGGCATCCATATGAAAGATCTCTCCGGATGTCGGACATTTGATGTCGTGATGAAGGACTTTCTGGCGTGGTGTGGCGAGGATTTCATGTTCGGTACCTGGGGACCGCAGGATCTGACGGAGCTTCAGAAAAATATGCGGTTTTTCGGTATGGAGCCCCTTGGAAAAGGACCTGTCCGGTTCTATGATATTCAGAAGCTGTTTTCCATCGCCTACGAAGATCAGAAGGTGCGAAGGAGCTTGGAATATGCAGTAGATTATCTGCAGATTCCAAAGGATATTCCGTTTCACCGGGCGATCAGCGACGCGGTGTATACCGCACGGGTATTTCAGATGATCAAAGACCCGATTGCATTGCAGCGGGTTTCCTTCGACACGTTCCAGCTGCCGGAAAATCACCGCAGCGAGGTGCATGTCGTATTCGATAATTATGCAAAATATATTTCCCGACCGTTTCCGGATAAGGAGGCGTTGATGGCGGATAAAGAGGTTCTCTCCACCAGATGTTATCTGTGCCATCATAACCTTCGCAAAAAAGTCCGCTGGTTCTCGCCAAACGGCAAGCACTATTACAGCCTGTCGTGGTGCGATAAGCACGGTTGGATGAAAGGAAAAATCCGCGTGAAAAAAGCGGAAGATGACATGGTTTACGCCGTCAAGACGACGAAGCTGGTCGGAGAGAAAGAGGTTGCCGCCCTGATGGAGAGAAAAGATCACATCCGCCAGCTGCGTAAGGAGCACAGACACCGCGAAGCGCAGGAAAAGCTCGGGAAACGGTGAGGCGGGGGGCTGACATCGGAGACACGCCGGGGAGCCCATATAATAAAATAATACGAAAAAACGCCGCAGACCGGTTTCAAAAGAAATGGTCTGCGGCATTTTTGTGCATCCCGTTCTGTGTCTTACGCGAAGGGATCGGTGTAACGGTCGAAGTCGATGATTTCATCTTTGCGGTTGCGGTGTCGTTTCATGATATCGCGGCGCTTGCGATTGCGGCTGTGTCCGATCAGAATGGAACGGATCACCAGAATGACGATCAGGATAACCGCGACAATGCTGACTGCAAGCAAAATTTTACGGACGTTTAAGAAAATAACATTTCCCCCCGGTGTGGAAACTGCGGTCGGAGAAGTTGTGGAAGCGACGGATTCAGACGCTGCGGTGCCAGCCTGCGCGCTCGTGGAGCCCTGTGTGCCGGAGGAACCGTTTGCACTGGAAGCATTCACATTGCCATCCGTGCCGGAGCTGTCTGTGCTGCTTTGCGCATTAGAAGCGCTGCTTTGTACGCTGTTCGCATCTGCCTTGGAAGAGCCATCCGCTGTTGCGATGGCTGCGCTTTCCGTTTCAGAAACCGGTTCTGCACTGAAATCAAAGGGCGTTATGCTGGAAAAGAGGATCGGCGCGCTGCCGAGATCCTGACCTTCGTAGGAGTAGTGGATGACAGCGGCCTGTCCATCCTTCAGGTTATCATAGCTCAGCTCGGAATCCAGATCGGCAAAGGTGAGCGTATCCGGAAGGAGAACTTTCGCATCCGGGTCGATAGAAAGGATGTCGGACTGATTGAACGTATTTGCGAACAGGTCGCCGTTTTTTACCTGATAGGTGGTGTCTTCTTTGGATGCTGTAACAGAAGAAAAGTTGCTGAAACCGTAATCAAATAAGCTTATCGTATCCTTGAACTGCTGCGGGGACTCCTCCATCATAACGACGCAGATCAGCTTCAGCCCGTCTTTCTGGGCGCAGGAAACGAGGTTAGAGCGAGCGTTTGCGGTGTAGCCGGTCTTACTGCCGACGAGATATTCGTAAGCGTAGGTTTTACCGGGCAGCAGCTTGTTTTTGCTGTTCGGAATCAGATCCTGTGACAGCGTTGCGCTTGCCGGGATTTTGTAGCTTGCCGTGTCAGACATGCGGCAAAGCACGTCATCGGAGAAAAACTTCTGTCCGATCAGAGCGAGGTCATGGGTGGAGGTATAGTGATTGTCATCATGCTTGCCATTGGTATTGACGAAATGGGAATCCGTGCAGCCGAGCTCCTTTGCGGTTTGGTTCATTAAATCTACAAACGCTTCCATACTGCCGCTGATATGTTCGCCGATGGCATTGCCGCATTCACTGCCGGAGCCCACCAGCAGACCGTAGAGGGATTGTTCCATCGTGATCGCTTCACCGGCTTTGATGCCGATGTTGGAATCACTTCGCCAGTCGATGCTGTGCACCGCGGTATCGGAATATTCGATCATCTCATTTAATTCGCTGTTCTGACGCGCAATGTAGGCAGTCAGAATCTTGGTTGTGCTGGCGGGATAGAGCTTTTCATGGATATTTTTGGCATAAAGGATTGCACCGCTGTCCGCATCCATCAAAATCGCGGAGCGAGCGTTGAGAATCGGACCCTCCGGCCAGTTTTTGATTTCGTTGCTCTCAACCGGGATCGAAAGGTTGGCCTCCGCCAGCGCCTGGTAATCGATGACCTCGGCGCGAGCCGTTAAAACAGCGCCACAAAACAGATTGGCGCCGACTCCAAGTGCTATCATAAAAGAAAAGAAGGATCTTTTCTGGAAAAATTTCATGTAATGTACCGTCCTTTATTGAAAGATAGTAACATCATACACTATTTCCAGGCAGATTTTAAGGGCAGAACAGCAAAATTCAAAATTTTTTAAAATTTAGACTACAGTTCCCTCGT
>OHQH01000814.1_pt1 | contig 16469 bp, 9 predicted proteins | sample 1577891 | NCBI WGS metagenome assembly OHQH01 (sample SAMEA3879601, study PRJEB24766) | human gut metagenome | biome: human-associated habitat; feature: feces | place: USA | collected 1985/1987
CCCCGCCGCAGCAGTAGTGCGCCGCGGGCGTCACGGGAATCCAGTCGCGGGTGATGTCGATGCCGATCGAAAGGCATTTTTCGTAGATGTTGGGGAAGTGACTGCGGATGGCTCCGGGGTCTTTGTGCGTGACGTCGAGGTAGACGAAGTCCGAGCCCCGCTTGGTCATTTCGCGGTAGATGGCGCGGGCCACCACGTCGCGCGGCGCCAGCGATTTCATCGGGTGGTATTTGTCCATGAACTCCTCGCCGGAAGGCAGGCGCAGGATGGCTCCGAAACCGCGCATGGCCTCGGTGATGAGGAAGTTGGGCTTCTCGCCGGGGTTGTAGAGCGTCGTGGGGTGGAACTGGATGAACTCCATGTTCTCGGTGATGGCCTTGGCGCGGTGGCACATGGCGATGCCGTCGCCCGTGGCGACGACCGGGTTGGAGGTCGTGGAGTAGATATTGCCGCAGCCGCCCGTGGCGACGACGGTGAACTTGGCGAGCATGGTCTCGATCTCGTTGGTGGCGAGGTTGAGCACATAGGCGCCGAAGCAGGCCAGCCCGCGCGTATGGCGCGTGACGAATTCGCCCAGGTGGTGCTGCGTCAGGAGGTCGATGGCGAAATGGTGTTCCAGCACCGTGATGCCGGGGTGCCGGCGAACCGACTCGACCAGCGCCCGTTCGATCTCGGCGCCCGTGAGGTCTTCGTGGTGGAGGATGCGGTGTTCGGTATGCCCGCCCTCGCGGTTCAGTTCGAATCGGCCGTCGGGGGTTTTGTCGAAGCGTGTGCCCCATTCGATCAGGTCGCGGATCAGCTCCGGAGCACGTTTCACGACCAGCTCGACGGCTGCCTCGTCGCATTTGCCGGCTCCGCAGACCAGGGTGTCGCGGATATGTTTTTCGAAGGTGTCGGGAGCATAGGTCACCGAGCAGATGCCGCCTTGTGCGTAGTTGGTATTGCACTCGTTCATTTCGCCCTTCGTGACGATCGTGACATGTCCGTGGGCCGCGGCCTTGAGCGCGAACGAAAGCCCCGCTGCGCCGGAACCGATAACCAGAAAGTCGGTTTTCATAGTTTTGTGAGCAATTATGCGACGCAAAGTTATAAAAAATGCCCGGTAATCGGGTCTTCCGCCGGGAAAAACCTGTGCAAAAACAGGGCGATCTCCCCGGGATGCCCGTTTCTGTCGGCTATATTTCCCTGCGCAGCGGGCCATATCCGGATTTTTTCCTACTTTTGTCACGATACAACCCTGATTATTCTATGAAAAAATTGCTACTGGCCTTTGCCGCAGGCGTGTGTCTGTCCGCCTGCGCCACCCACGATCCAAAAATCTCGATCGTACCTTATCCCAACCACCTCGAACCCGGGCACGGGACGTTCGCCGTCAAGGGCGAAGGCGTCGTGTGCGACAGCCGTGCCGACGAGCGGACGCAGCGCGCCGTGGCGGAATTCGCCGCGCAGCTGGCGAAAACTTCCGGCGGGGAGAACCCCGTGACCGTCGCCAACGAGCTTCCCGCCTCGGGCATCCGCTTCGTCCTCGACCAAACGCTGCCGGAAGAGGGGTACCGGCTCGATGTCACCCCGAAGGGCGTCGAAGTCCGTGCGTCGCGTTTCCCCGGCTTTTTCTACGCCGTGCAGAGCCTGCGGCAGATGCTGCCCGCGGCGGTTTACGGGACGGAGCCTGCGCCCGGCGAGGAGTGGGTGCTGCCGTGTGTGAGCATCGAGGATGCCCCGCGTTTCGTTTACCGGGGCATGCACCTCGACGTGGCGCGCCATTTCTTTTCGGTCGAAGAGGTGAAACGCTACCTCGACGTGATGGCGATCCACAAGCTCAACCGCTTCCACTGGCACCTGACCGACGACCAGGGGTGGCGCATCGAAATCAAAAAGTACCCTGAGCTGACGACCGTGGGCAGCATCCGCAAGAAAACCATGATCCGCAAGGAGTGGGACAACTACGACAATACGCCCTACGGCGGTTATTATACGCAGGACGAGATCCGCGACATCGTGGCGTATGCGGCCGACCGCGCCATTACGGTGATCCCCGAGATAGACCTGCCGGGCCATATGCTTTCGGCGCTGACCGCCTACCCCGAGTTGGGGTGTACGGGCGGCCCGTACGAGGTCTGGGGTCGTTGGGGCGTGGCCGACGACGTGCTGTGCCCCGGGCAGGAGAAGACTTTCGAATTCCTGGAGGACGTGCTGGACGAGGTGGTCGGCCTGTTCCCGTCGGAGCTGATCCATATCGGCGGCGACGAGTGCCCGAAGGTGCGCTGGGAGAAGTGCCCCCGCTGCCAGGCGCGTATTCGCCAGCTGGGGCTCAGGGACAAGGACGGCTATACGGCCGAACACTACCTGCAGGGGTACGTGACCGACCGCATCGGGAAATACCTGGCCGAACGCGGCCGGCGCATCATCGGTTGGGACGAGATACTCGAAGGACAGGCGCCGTCGGACGCCATCGTCATGTCGTGGCGCGGCAGCGCGGGCGGCATCAAGGCCGCGAAGCTCGGCCACGACGTGATCATGACTCCCAATTCGCATTTCTATTTCGACTACTACCAGTCGCCCGACGCCGATGCCGAACCCTTCGGGATCGGGGGCTGCGTGACCATCGACAAAGTCTATTCGTTCGACCCGATGGCCGATCTGACACCCGGGCAGCAGGCGCATATCCTCGGCGTGCAGGCAAACCTCTGGACGGAGTACATCGCTTCTGACGACCACCTGGAATACATGCTTCTGCCGCGTCTGGCGGCGCTGAGCGAGGTGCAGTGGTGCCAGCCCGGGGTGAAGGACTGGGTGCGCTTCCGCGACGGGTTCCGCATGGACAGGATCTATTCGCAGATGGGGTACGTATTCGCCAAGCATATCTTCGGCATCAAGGGATCGTATGCCGTAGACCCGCAGAAGGGCGCCGTGGTGATGACCCTCACCACGCAGGGCGACGTCCCGATCCACTATACGCTCGACGGCTCGGAACCCACGGCCGCCAGCCCGCGTTACACGGGGCCGGTCGAGATCGGCAAGAGCGCCCGCTTCAGGGCGACGGCATTGCGCGAGGGCGGCGAGAACGCTTCCTATTCGCGGGAGTTCGCATTCAGCAAGTCGACAGGGCGCCCTGCGGTGCTCAATACCAAGCCCAACGACAGCTATACCTTCGAAGGGGCTTCGCTGCTGGTCGACGGTTACCACAGCCGCCCGGTCTTTACGAGCGGTGCCTGGCTGGGGTATCTGGACGAGCCACTCGACGTGACCATCGACATGGGCGGGGAGCAGTCCTATCGGTCGGTGGAGCTGGAGACGCTCGCCGAGAAGGGCGACTGGATATTCCCGCCCTCGTCGGTTACGGTGTGGGTTTCGGATAACGGGACGGATTTTACCGAGGTGGCCTCGGTCGCGGTGCCCGAAGCGAAGGCCGGGGATGCCGACGGCATCGGGCGTTACCGGATGCAGTTTCCCGAAACGTCGGCCCGTTACCTGAAGGTGGTCGCGCAGAATGCCGCTGCGATCCCGGCCTGGCACCCGGGCGCCGGCAGCAAGGGATTCCTGTTCGTGGACGAGGTCGTGGTGGAATAATCGCGACGGGTGCCCGCCGCAGTGTCCGGGACATTCGGGGCGTACCTGTGCGGCCTTCGGGGCGTTGCCCGGGTGACCGGCAGGACGGATAGCCCGGGCGTTCGGATAAGTTTCGGCAGGGGCCGTGCGGTATTTTCGTACGGCCCCTGTCGTTTTGCAAGGGCGGTTTTTCGGGCGCAGGTGTCCGTCCGATTTAAAAAAAACGTACATTTGTGCCCATGATTGAACGACATATCGACATAAACCGATTCGACTACGACCTGCCCGACGGGCGGATCGCCAAATTCCCGCTTCCGGAGCGGAGCTCTTCGAAGCTGCTCGTTTACCGGGGCGGGGAGATCTCGGAGGCGCATTTCGCCGACATGGGCGACGTGCTGCCCGAGGGACAGCTGCTGGTATTCAACAACACGAAGGTGATCCGGGCGCGGATCATCATGCACAAGCCTTCGGGGGCGCGGATCGAGGTTTTCTGCCTCGAGCCCCACGACCCGGCCGACTACGAGCGGGCGTTCGCCGTCACGGGAACCTGCCAATGGTCGTGCATCGTGGGCAACCTCAAGAAATGGAAGGAGGGCTACGTGGAGATCAATTTCGAGCATGAAGGCCGTCCGGAGCACCTGCGGGCATGGATTGCAGAGAACCGCGGCCGCGAACACACCGTGCGTTTCGAATGGTCGGCGGCGATGACCTTCGGACAGCTGCTCGAGTACCTCGGCCGGATTCCGATTCCGCCCTACCTGAACCGCGAGAGCGAGCTGATCGACTATACGCGCTACCAGACCGTCTATTCGAAATTCGAAGGGTCGGTGGCGGCGCCTACGGCGGGGCTGCACTTTACCCCGGAGCTGATCGAGGGGATGAAGGCGCGCGGCTTCGGATTCGAGGAGGTGACGCTGCACGTCGGGGCGGGGACGTTCCTGCCCGTGAAGGACGAGGACGCCGCGAAGCATCCGATGCACACCGAGCATTTCGAGGTGCGGCGTGCGACCGTCGTGGCGCTGCTCGCCAAGCTGGGCGCGGTCACGGCTGTGGGGACGACCTCGGTGCGGACGCTCGAGTCGCTCCCGGCGCTGGCGTGGCGTATCCACACGGGGGTTCCGATCGACGGCCCGGGCCCCGTGGGGCAGTGGGAGTTGTACGACATTCCGGCAGATTACACGGGGCGCGATGCGCTGGAGGAGCTGCTCGCTTATATGGATGCGAAGGGGCTCGACCGGATCAAGGCTGCGACGCAAATCATGATCGCGCCGCTGGGGTACGAGTTCCGCATCGTGCGCAACATCATCACCAATTTCCACCAGCCGAAGTCGACGCTGCTACTGCTGGTCTCGGCATTCGCGGGCGAAGACTGGCGGCGCATTTACGACTACGCGCTCTCGCACGATTTCCGTTTCCTGAGCTACGGCGACTCGTCGGTGCTGATGCGCTGACGGGACGGGGGCAGGACAGGGGCGGACGGATATACGAAAACAGCAAATCGGAGAATCATATGGCAATAGAACGGGTCAGGGCTTATCTGGAACAATACGGCGCTGCGGACAGGGTGCTGGAGTTCGGCGTGTCGAGCGCCACGGTCGAGCTGGCGGCGAAGGCACTGGGGTGCGAACCCGGCCGGATCGCCAAATCCCTGTCGTTCGGCGTCGGGGAGGGGTATATCGTGATCGTGACGGCCGGTGACTGTAAGATCGACAACGCGAAATACAAGGCGAAATTCCATGCCAAGGCCCGGATGCTGACCCCGCCGGAGGTGGAGGAGCATATCGGCCATGCCGTGGGCGGAGTCTGCCCGTTCGGGGTGAACGACGGGGTAGCGGTCTATCTGGACGAATCCTTACGGAGATTCGGAACCGTCTTTCCGGCATGCGGGAGCAGCAACAGCGCCATCGAACTCACCATCGAGGAGCTGGAACGCTATTCCCGGTGTGCGGAGTGGGTGGATGTCTGCAAAAGGATCGGACAATAGCGCCTCAAACGTCCCTGCCGCCTTCCGTTTGCGGCGGAGCGGCGATGTAGCGATGTGGCGGTGCAGCGCCCGCGGCATTGCTGCGGTGCCTACGGGGGTGTCTATCCGACTATTGTGGCGAACAGTTCCGGGTGCCCGTCTACATAGCGGGCGAGCGTTTCGGTCACCTCCTCTTCCATCTCGCCGAACTCCTCCTCCAGTTCGTCGAACGCTTCGTACTGCTCGTACATGGCCATGAACTCCTCGTCGGTGCGCTCCCTTTCGAGGTCTTCGCGGTGGGCGTCGTAGATTTTTTTCGCGGCGTATACCAGTTTCGAGAACCGTTCCGCGCCCCACAGGCGCATTACCCTGGCGAACGGGTTGCCGAAGATGTAGACCCCGTAACCGTTCTGGATAAGCTGGCAGAACCCGCCTTCGGTCACTTCGTCGCGGAAGATCCGATAGGCCAGCAGCGAATGCTGTTCGCCGTTGAGCCGGGAGATCGTCTCGGCCGTGGGGTCGCCGCCGAGTGCCTCGCGGTATTTGTCGGTAAAGGCCCGGAGGAACGCGTCTATCCCTTCGGCGGCAGCCGTCTGCAGGGCCGTGTCTGTAATTTCGATCAAAGTCGTCGTCGTTTTTAGTCCGTAGTATTTTCGGGAGCCTTCCCGGAGGGCGTGTTATGCTTCCGGTTCGGGGGTGTAGCTGCGCAGGGCGAGTTTCTTGACCCAGACCACGAAGCCGCCCGTGAGGATGAGGTTCAGTACCAGCGTGAGCACCGAGATGATGAGCGCCGGGCCGCCGAGGCTGTATCCGAGGGCGATGAAGATTACGCCTGCGCCCACCTCGCCGCGGGTGAACATGCCGATCGAGAGCGCCAGGCGCTCGCTGACCTTGCGGTCGCGGTAGAAGAAGAGCGGCACGAGCTTGCCCAGGTTCGAAAGCACGGATACCGTCACGACATGCAGGAGGAGGGTGCCCCACGGCATCATGGGTTGCGATCCCGTGACCGAGGCGGCGGCCGCGGTGTCGGCCGGGGCGCCCGTGACGAGCGGCATGCTGAGGCCTACCAGCAGCATGAAGAGGAACGATATGCCGGTGGAGACGCGTTGCTCCGTCGGTGTGTCGATGTGCTTGTGTTTCATGAGCATACCCACGACGAAAGCCGGGAGCAGCACTTCGATATGGATGCTGTTTTCGGGGCCGTAGAGCTTCGCCGTGGCGATGTAGACCGCCTGCGTCAGGGCGCAGACCACGACGGCCAGCCCGAGGATGGTTTTCCAGTCCTGCCGTACGTTCCACCGCGCCTGCCAGCGCCAGCCGGCGGCCAGCAGCACGACGACGATGGCGATGATGGCGAACATCTGCCACCGCAGGCCGATCATCAGGATTTGCAGGGGGATCATCAGCAGGATGGTGTCCAGGTCGTCGAAAATCGCCAGCACCTGTATCTTTTTGTAGATCCAGCTTTGCTTGAGGCTCAGCGCCGCGAGCATCGTGAAGAGGATGCCGGCTGAGGTCGGGGCTGCGAAACGGCTCAGCAGCAGGTTTTCCTTCCAGGCCGCGGCGCTGCCCCACAGCGGGGGCGGCAGCAGGACGAAAATATAGTAGAGTACGATGAGTATCCAGGGCAGCGCCGCGGTGGCCATGGCGATGAAGTAGTCGGCCGTGTAGGATCGCCAGCGGGATTTGTCGATCTCGAATTCGCGCCCCACATTGATCATGATGAACCCCAGGCAGACGTAAAGCAGGGTGTCGGAGCAGGTTTTGAAGCTTGCGTATCCTGCACCGAGCGCCCCCGGGAGGAGTTGGGAGATGACGAGTCCCAGCATCAGGAACAAGGAAAAGGAAAGGACTTTTCGCATTAATTGATAGTTGTTTAGAGATATATGGGGTGCATTCGGGGACAAAGATAATAATTTATGGGATTCCCCCGAAACCCGAGGCGCCGTTCGTGAAAAAAATAACAATTAGGAAACCTCAATTCACAATTATTTTGTACCTTTGCGGTGCAAAAAAGGAAGTCATTATTTCAAACCATAAATTCAAACGTTTACAACTATGCAGATTGTAGAGATTCACGCAAGGGAAATCCTCGACTCGCGAGGCAATCCGACCATCGAGGTCGAAGTTCGCACCGTTTCGGGTGCATTCGGACGCGCAGCCGTTCCGAGCGGCGCATCGACGGGCGAGCACGAAGCGCTCGAGCTCCGCGACGGCGATAAGGGCCGTTACCTGGGCAAGGGCGTACTGAACGCCGTCAAGAATGTCAACGAGGTGATCGCCCCGGCCATCATCGGCATGAACGTTGCCGACCAGGTGGGTATCGACAAGGCCATGATCGCGCTCGACGGTACGCCTACCAAGTCGAAGCTCGGCGCAAACGCCATCCTCGGCGTGTCGCTGGCCGTTGCACGTGCCGCTGCCGACTATTTCGGCATGCCGCTCTACCGCTATATCGGCGGCGCGAACGCCAAGACGCTGCCCGTCCCGATGATGAACATCATCAACGGCGGTTCGCACTCGGACGCCCCGATCGCATTCCAGGAGTTCATGATCCGTCCCGTGGGTGCCCCCTCGTTCAAGGAGGCTATCCGCATGGGCGCCGAGGTGTTCCACAACCTGAAGAAGGTGCTCCACAAGCGCAACCTTTCGACGGCGGTCGGTGACGAGGGCGGTTTCGCTCCCGCGCTGAACGGTACGGAGGACGCTATCGAGTCGATCCTCGAGGCAATCAAGATGGCCGGTTACAAGCCCGGCCGCAAATGCGAAGGCGGCGATGTGTCGATCGGCATGGACTGCGCTTCGTCGGAGTTCTACAAGGACGGCGTTTACGACTACACCAAGTTCGAAGGCGAGAAGGGTGCCAAGCGCAGCTCGAAGGAGCAGGTCGAGTACCTCAAGTCGCTCGTAGCGAAATACCCCATCGACTCGATCGAGGACGGTATGTCGGAGAACGACTGGGAAGGCTGGCAGCTGCTGACCGCCGAGATCGGCGACAAATGCCAGCTCGTGGGCGACGACCTGTTCGTGACCAACGTAGATTTCCTGAAGAAGGGTATCGAGACCGGTTGCGCCAACTCGATCCTGATCAAGGTAAACCAGATCGGTACGCTGACCGAGACGCTCGACGCCATCGAGATGGCTCACCGTGCAGGTTACACGTCGGTTACGTCGCACCGTTCGGGCGAGACCGAGGATTCGACGATCGCAGACATCGCCGTGGCAACCAACTCGGGTCAGATCAAGACCGGTTCGGCATCGCGTTCGGATCGTATGGCCAAGTACAACCAGCTGCTGCGCATCGAAGAGGAGCTCGGTGACGAGGCTATCTACGGTTATACGAAGATTTACCGCAAGTAATTTGCGACGGGCGGCCGCTCGTGCCGCATGATTTTCCCCGGGTGGCATCGCCGCCCGGGGATTTTTTTGTCCCGGCAGATCGCCGTCAGGTGGGGCGGCAGGGCTGCCCTTAGGCGTGGGGACGGGGGATTCCGCCGCCGTTTTCAGGGCTGGAAACGGGCGAAGCCTGTGTCGCAAGGTGCGGCACAGGCTTCGCGTCTCTGAGGGGTGGTATCCCGGGCGGGCGGTTATTCGTCGGACTGTTCGACGAAGAACTCCTGCCCGCCGTTTTCATCGTCCTTGACGACGATGCTGCCGTCGGCATTGATGAAATAGAAGTAGAGTTCTTCGATCACGGCGTCGGACGGAAGGCCGAAGAAATCCTTCGGGTAGAGGTATTTCTCGAAACGGGAGCTGATCAGTTCCATGCGGTTGCGCGGGACTGCGGCCGAGACCTCGGCTTTCTGCCCGCCGTCATGGATTGCCGTGCCGCAGAGATATACCTCCCCGGCGTCTTTCAGTGCCGTGCCTCCGTGCGAGAAGGTGATGCCGAAGACGTCGCCGTAGCGGAATACCGAGGGCGTGGTGGTAAACACCTGGTTGTAGGTTTCGATGGGCTTGAATGCCTCGGCGAAACGCTGTTCGTCGCGTTTGAGGCCGAACGTGTCGTAGCAATACGAGTAACCCAGTTCGCAGGTCAGGGGAACGGCGCCGGTCTTCATTTTGATCCTGACGTCGGCATGCACGTCGGCCGTCTCGACCTCCTGTCCGTCCACTTCGATCTTGTCGTCGAATATGAAGGTGGTCGACGAACGCCATACGACCCACTCCATTGCCGTTTGGGGGTCGTTGCCGCCGCGGCCGATGACGCTCATGAAGGAGTCCGCCCACGAAAGACCGTTCTTGGGGTCTTTCTCCTCTGCGGGCATCAGGGTGAGTTGTTCGTTCACGACTTCGGGCTGGTGCTGGATCGCGTTGTAGTCCTTGGTGGTCAAATAGAGCGTGGCATTGTCGCGGAGGTTCCATGCCTTGGGGGCCAATACGGCGAATACGACCTTTCCCGAGCCGTCTTCGCCCGGCGAGACCCGGAGCTGGGCCGTCACTTCGATTTCCGAGTCGGTCAGGGCCCGGCCCGGCTGGATGATGCCGTCGAATTCGAGGCAGGCGACTACGAGCAGCGGCAGCGCGGCGATGCACGCCGCGGAGAGTATTTTATGTTTGTTGAGTTTTTTCATGGTCGGGGAATTTTAGAGGCTCTTGAATTTGTATTTGTATGTCAGGAGTTTGCTGTCCAGTTGGAACTGGGTCGTAAAGCCGTCCTGCTCGAAGGTGGCGATGACCGTGTCCGAACCTTTGACCCGCAGCCCGTTGGGGATGACGTTGCTGTCCAGCACACACTGGATGGGGCCTTCGGACAGCGCTTCGGGGAACGGTACGAAAGGGATGTCGCCGTTGTCGAACGTGACGGTGGTTGCAAGCGGCGACACGTTGAGCGTCATGCGCAGCGAAGGGAAATAGTCCAGTTTGCCGTAGATGTCGGTGCCGTTCGGATTCTCGGGCGCGCACAGCAGCACCTTGTCGAGCCGGTAGGTGACGGTGTAGGTGTCGGGGTCGTCTCCTTCGGGCGGCGTGTTGTTGTCCGGCTTTTCGACCGGGATGTAGGGGAGGGTTGTCTCTTCGTCGCATCCGGAGAATGCGCACACGAAGAGCGCGGCGGTAAGGATGATTGCGTATTTTTTCATAAAATGATGGGTTTATTAGGTGTTCGGTTGAATCGGATGTTTCGGGTCGGCGGGCCGATCCGGTGTGCAACGGGGAAATTCCGGTGTCTGTTCATTGCGTCATAGGCAAAAGCGGTTTTTAGGATTCGTTTATGGGACGGTGGCGGTTTTTCGTATCGTCGGCTGGTTTTCGTCCGTGCGTGGCTTTTTCGGTCATTGCCTTTCGTTTTGCGGGGCGAGGCCGAAGACCAGCCGGTGGCGGCCGCTTGCGATCTTCGTCCCGGGCGATTGCGGGGCCAGCCTGCGGCCGTCGAGCCGCCCCCGGCAGGCGCCGGCGGGTGTGATCGCCGTGGCCGTGACGCCCGGGGGCAGGGTGACGTCGATCCGGAGTTCGCCGTCCGCGATCTCCCAGCCCAGGTCGATCCGGCCATAGGGGGTTTCCTTGCCGATCCGGCACCACTCAACCCCTTCGGGAATCTGGGGGTCGATGAATACATGCTCGTAGCCGGGGTGGCTGCTGTCCGTGCGCAGGCCGCCGAGGGCCTGGTAGAACCACGTGCCGATGCCGTTGTAGCAGTTGTGTACGCGACTGCGCTCGCCGCTCCAATACTCCCAGGTGGCCGTCGCACCGTGGTCGATCATATGCAGGTAGCCCGGGTAGCCGCGCTGCTTGAGCATCCGGTAGATGAATTCGGGGTTGTGCGATCTGACCGCCCAGCGAGTGATGACCGGTACGCCGACCAGTCCGCCGCCGATATGATCCTTCATCACGTCGTGCGTCAATCGGAAAAGCCGTTGTTCCACGCCGGCGCGGAGCGAATCGGGCGTGGCGCCCACCAGCATCGGGTAGGTCATGTCGAGCTGCGAGCCGGTGGCGTAGGTTTGCGTCGCCGGGTCGTAGAACCGGGCGTGGATCGTGCGGTTGAGCGCCTCGCGCCGCGCTTCGAATGCGGCCGCCTCGTCGTCGTGCCCCGTGAGCCGGGCCATCTGTGCCATCCTGGCGTAGCAGTCGCTCACAAAGCAGTTGTTTACCAGCGACACCGAAGCCTCGCTGCCTGTGTCGACCCCGTGCGGGGCGAGCCAGTCGCCGAGGAACCAGTCCCGGTAAGGTGTGTCGGGCCAGCGGGTCAGCAAGCCGTCTTTCATGTACCGTTCGACATAGCCCATCCATTCCCGCATGGCGGGGTAGTGGCGGTCGACCAGCGTCCGGTCGCCGTAGTTGAGCCACGTTTGCCAGGGGGCCATGACGATGAACCCGCACCAGTAGGGGCCGCCGCCTCCCGCACCGGCGTTGGGGGCTACGTGGGGCAGACTGCCCCCGGGGCGCATGGCGTCGTCCCATGCCTGCACCCAGTTGCGGTAGAGCGGGGCCGCACCGCAGAGGGTTTGCAGGATCTCGGTGGAAGAGTTACCGTCGCCGCCGTATCCGGCGCGTTCGAGGTGGGGGCAGTCGACCATGTACCCGTTGTAGGCCAGGCAGCGCAGCGTGTGCGCGATCATGTCGTGGATGGCGTTCAGGTCGCTATCCGACGAAGTGAACGTCGCTTCGGGCCGGTAGTCGGTGTGGATGGCGAGCGCCCGGAAATCCTCCCGGCGGGGCCTCTGCGCCAGTCCGCGCACCTCGGCGTAACGGAAAGCGTGGTGGTTGAACTTGTTGCAGAACCGCTCCCGGCCGTCGCCGCGGGCGATGTAGGTGTCGCGCTGCCGCTGGTCGATGAGGTTGCCGTCGCCGTCCGTCTCGTCGCTGTATTCGATCTCGACGCGCGCCCCGTTCGGAAGCCCCGAGAAATGAGCCTCCAGCCAGCCGGTGACGACCTTGCCGAAGTCGATCCGCCATACGCCGGGTGCCGCCTCGTCCAGCACGCGGGCGGTCAGCCGCTCCTGGATGCGGTCGGGCTCGACCATTTGCGGCGTCGCCCGGTGCCCGGGCTTCCGGGCCGTGATTACCGGCTGCCATGCCAGCGCGTCCAGGTCGGAGGGGGACATCGAGCGCGGGTTGCGCCGGGCGTCGATCTCTTCGCCTCCGAAGTCGAGGGCGTTCCACGACCCCGTGTCGCGGTAGCCGCTCAGCGCGGCACGCCATGCGGTGTCCGTGCGGCAGGCGGTCTGCCAGGTGTTTGCGGTGCCTATGTCCAGTTGTGCCCGCACAAGCGGTTCGGTGTAGGGTTCGTCGGGCTGCCAGCGTCCGAACGTGCCGCGCTTGTACCAACCCTGCCCGAGCCAGATCACCAGCTCGTTGTCGCCTTCGAGCAGGTAGGGACGGACATCGTAGGTCACCCACAGCGAGCGTTTGTCGAGCTGCGAGAGGGCGGGGGCGAGGCAGGCGTCGCCGACTTTGCGGCCGTTGACCCATATTTCGTGGTATCCCAGCGAATTGACGTGCAGCAACGCTTCGTCTCCGCATGCCGGGAGGGTGAATGCCCGGCGCAGGAGCACGGCCGTGGCGCCCGATTCCGGGCAGCCGATGAATTCACCCGAGACGGATGCCGGGTCGGTCAGGCCGATGCCGAAGCGGGCGACGGGGGAGACGGCTTTCCGGTTGCCCTTTTCGGTGCGCGCAGTGACGCGCCACCAGCATTGCGTCCGGGCCGTCAGCGGAAGCCCCTCGTAGGCGACTCCCACCGAACGCTTCGACCGTACCCAGCCCGAGTCCCACAAGTCGGCGTCTCCGGCCAGCAGCCGCAGGCTGTCCGAGGCAACCTCGATCCGGTAGCTGCGCTGGGCATCGCCCCGGCGCCCGGAGCGGAGCTGCCACCCGAAGCGGGGTGTCGCCGTGTCGATGGCGAGCGGATCGGTCAGCCCTTCGCAGGTCAGCCGCCGCAGGCAGGGCTTTGCGCCGTGCCCGGCATTGCCGGCCGGACCGGCCGCCAAGAGGCAGGTGCCGGAAAGGAGCGCGGGCAGCAGGAGCAGGTATAGCAGGGTTCTTTTCATGGGTTCGAAATTTTGTGCTGTCGTTTTCAGCGGTTGTAAGCCTCGGCCCGAACCGTGTAGCGGTCGTCGGGAAGCAGGCCGGCATCGAATTCAAAGTCGATCTGCCGGCTTTCGCCCTGCAGGAGCGTGAAGTAGTTGTCGTCGGCCACGTAGGGCAGGATGCGTTCGCCGTCGGATCGGCGGTAGGGCTGCACGTGCACGGCGAAGGCCACCGAACGTCCGACGTTCCTGACTGTCGTGCGGATGACCTTGCGGCCGCCTGCGGCGGACAGCTGCGAACGTACCTGCAGCTTGGCAGGGGCGAGCGTGTTGAGCGCCGTGTAGTCGCCGCGGCGGGTCGCATGCCAGTAGAAGTTGTCCGAGAGCAGGCGCCCGTCGCGGTCGGTGAGCTCCAGCCGGATGAAATGCACGGGCGAGAGTTTCGGCGCTTTCGCGTCGCGGCGGTAGACTTCCATTTCATAGAGCGAGTAGCCCCATTGCGTGGCACGCCGGAGTCCGAGCATTCTGACGTAGCGGGCCTGCTGCAACGGCAGCGGGATCGTCTGTTCGCCGCCCTGCGCGTCCTGCGTTTCATAGACGTCGCGCCACGTGCGGCCGTCGTCCGAGAGTTGCAGTTTGTAGGCTGCGGCGTGGGCGTCCTCCCAGCGGAGCACGACTTCGGTGAAGGCGCGGCGCTCGCCCAGGTCGACCTCGATCCACTGGTCGTCGCTGTACTCGCTCGCCCAGCGGCTCGAATCGTTGCCGTCGGTGAGAGCCCCGGCACCTGCGCCGTCGGGCGATGAGGAGGATGCTTTCACGGGCCGGTTGCGGGCCAGGTTGCCCTCCGAGAAATTCAGGTCGAACAGGCTGCGGGCCGTATTGGCCGCGAGCGAGACCCTGAGCTGCTGCGTGAATTGCGGCAGGAGCCGCCCGTCGAGGTCGTAGACCCGTGCCGTGGCCGTCGCTTCGAGCGGTTCGCGCGTCGTATTGACTGCCTTGACCGAATTGTCGGCATGGCTCCACTGGATATGCACCGGTTCGCACGCCTTGCGTATGCCCCAGTAGGCACCCGTCGGGTCGAGGTAATAGTCGTAGGTCTGCCATACGAGCGACGGGTAGGCCGGCTGGCTCATCCAGGTCATGATGCCCGTGGCGTCGTCCCACATGTGATGCTGCCAGCCCTCGTACATGGCTTTGTTGACCTCTAGGTTGAGCAGCTGCGCCTTGCGGCAGAAATCCTCGATCCCGTCTGCCTCGCCGTAGTTTTCGGCCACGGTCTCGAAATATTTGTCCGGGGCGGCGTTGGCCGCCGACTTGCCGAAGAAATGTTTGTCCCACATGTCGTTGCGGGGCCACCACGACTCCTCGGGCATGAATTTGCGAAAACTCTCGAACGTCGTGAATACCGCCGTGCCGATTTCGGTGCGGAAACCCCATGCCGGGCGGCCTTTGTAACCGTAGGGCATCGGGTAGGCAGCGAAGTACCAGCCGGGGTGGAAATTGGCCCACGGCCCGCTTCCCGAAAGTCCCTGCGCATTGGATATGGACTGGTAGAGGCGGTCGCCGCCGTCGTAGTGGGCGACGTCGCCGCGCAGCCAGTCGTCGAGCGGGGCCTGCGGTACGCCTTCGTTGTCGCCGCACCAGACGGCGATCGAAGGATGGTTGCGCAGCCGCTTGATCTTCTCCACGGCGTTCTGCTGGAAGGCCCCCAGGTCGTGCGGCAGGTTGGGGTGCGAGTTGAGCCAGAAGTCGTCCCATATCATGATGCCGTGGCGGTCGCAGGCATCGTAGAACTCTTCGTCGGTCGTCGAGCCGATCCAGTTGCGGATCATGTTGAAATGCATGTGCCGGTGGAGTGCGACGCGGGTGTCGTACTCCTCGCCGCGGCAGCGGAGCAGCCATTCGCTCATGCCCCAGTTGCCGCCCTTGACATAGACCGGTTCGCCGTTGATCTTCAGGCGGAAGATGCCGTCGTGCCACTCGTAGCCGTATTCGCGGATGCCGAACGTTACTGTCCGTGCGTCCGATTGCCGCCCGTCGGTTTCGAACACCAGGCGGCAGGTGTACAACGCGGGGTCGCCCATGCCGTTGGGCCACCAGAGCTGCGGATGCTCTACGGCCAGGCCGGGAACCTCGCGCTCCGTGAGCCGGATCGTCCGCCGCTCGCCCGCTTCGAGGCGGACGGGGTGCGAGAAGGCGATGCCTCCGGGACGGATCTCGCCCCGCAGCACGCCCTCGCAGGCCTTGTCAGAGCGGTTCTCCACGTCGGTAAGGAGTTCGACCTTCGCATGTTCGCGGTCGGGAACCTTCGTGCGCACCCACGGTTCGACGAGGCGTACGTCGCCCGAGAGAGACAGGTAGACATCGTCGGTGATGCCGCTCAGCAACCCCGGGGCATAGGGCATCCAGTCCCACCCGGCGCTGGAGATATAGGTCGGGCTGCGGAAATTGGGCACGGGGTATCCCACCCATTCGACCTCGACTTCGAGGCGGTTCTCCCCATCGGGTGCCACGAGCCGGGTGATGTCGTAGTCCCCCGGCTGCATGAAGCCGTCGAGGTGCCCCAACTGATGGCCGTTGAGGCGGACGGTACCCTTGCGGTTCATCCCTTCGAAGCGGAGCCACAGGGTGCGGCCTTCGCCGACCGGGGGCGTTGGGAAGAGCCCCGTGTAGCGGAAATTGCGGTCGTAGCGGCTCTTGTCCGTGCGGTAGGCGTTGTCGCCGAAATTGGGGTCTGCTTCCACGCCGGCCGCAACGTACGACGCGAAGACGCAGCCGGGCACGATGGCCGGGACGGCGGGCAGGGCGTCGCCTTCCGACGGCCGTACCTCCCAACGGATATGTCCGCTGCGGCTGTCGAGCGGGATGCATTCCTGTGCACTGACGCCGGCGGCGAGCAGCGAAAGGCAGAGTGCGAAAATTCGTTTTATCATGGCGTGCGTTTTTTTCGGACGGGGGAGGGTGCGCACTCCGCTCCGGCGGGGGAA